>Ga0163111_10000516_pt1 | contig 23168 bp, 28 predicted proteins | sample CRUFie1St18metaG_FD_109645 | JGI IMG/M metagenome (GOLD analysis project Ga0163111, IMG submission 109645) | Marine microbial communities from the Costa Rica Dome - CRUD Field 142mm St18 metaG | ecosystem: Environmental > Aquatic > Marine > Oceanic > Photic zone | place: Costa Rica: the Eastern... | reverse complement strand
ATGCCTACTGCTCCTGTTACGACTAGTTCGATGGTGCTTACGTCTGTACATCCGCCTGGACTTGTTACGGTGAGGGTTACCGTATAGGTTCCTGTTTGGGTGTAGGTGTGGGATGGGTTTTGGTCTGTGCTGGTGTTACCATCGCCGAAGTCCCAAGACCATCCTGTAACGCTCCCTGTTGTTTGGTCGGTGAAGTCTACCATTCCGCCTACTGCGAGGTTTACTGTATCGACACTTGGGGAGAAGTCTGCGTTGATACTCGCGCCTGATACGACAAATACGTTTGTTTCTGTTCGGCCACATGGGCTACCGTATTCTACTTCCCAATCATAGTAATAGTAGTAGTAGCTTAGTGGGTCTGTGCCTGCGCTGGATTGGTTGATGGATAGGACTCCGTCTACTTCGTATGGGTAGCTCAATCCAGAGCTGCTTCGGTACATATTACTTTGGCCGCTTGTTCCTAGTTGGAGGTTGGTACCTGCGGGGACTTCGAGGTCTAGTTGTACACGTTGTTCTCCTGCTGGGATATTTACTGTAACAGAGTTTAAGACATTCCCATTGATATCTCTTATTTCTACAGTACGGTTACCTGAGACATCTGCATATACGAGTACTGACTTTAGGACGAATGGTACATAGGCATCGAAGATGAGGTAATGCGCTGTATTGGTGTGGATTCCTCCTGTACCATTGCTGTTATCAGGCTCTCCTGCATTTACATTTGCAACGATATCTGCGTAATAGGTTGTGTTCACTGTAAGGGTTGGGGTAGTGAAGCTATTTCCTGTTCCTAGTGCGGTTCCGCCTGTTGGTGTTGTATACCATTGAACTGTACCTGTGCTAGTTGTGGGAGGAACTGCGGTAAGTACTCCATTGCCATTTTCGCAGATTGTGATATCTGAGGTTGTGGGTGGGAGGAGATCTGTAACGACGAATGAGATGGTACTAACATTGTCTAGTGGACGGTCATCTGTTGCTCCGTTAGGAGAGTTGATGGTTACTGTTAAGGTGTACTCACCTGGGGCGAGGGTAGTAACTGGGAGCGGTACTGGTTGTTGGGCTAATGGAGCGGCATTACCTGTCCATGCGATTGAATCTGTCACCCCATTCGAATAGCTATAAACAATAGTAGCAGAAGTGAGGTTGAGGTCACCTTGGTTTTCGATGATTACTACAGGAGCTAATGCCCCTACGCATAATACAGATTCGACGTTTTGGATAGAGTTTACTGCGGCATTGTTTTCATTGACTACTGGAACGGGGGTATTTCCTTGGCTGATGAGCCAATAGTATGCAGCTTCCACATTGATTATTCCCATACCATATGTATTGTCTTCTCCTGCTGCTCCTAGGTCTGTACAAGAATTGTAGAGGGCGAGCTTTATTTCGGTACCTGTGAGGGTTGGAAAGGCTTCTTTGAGGAGGAGGATGGCACCTGCTACGTGGGGAGCTGCCATTGAAGTACCTGTGAAATTGCTGTATCCTCCAGGAACGCAAGAACGAACGCTAGAACCTGGTGCAGCTACTTCGGGTTTGATTAGGAGAGAGCCAGAACCGCCACAAGCTGAAGGGCCACGGCTAGAAGAGTTTGCAATTGGGAGCGTTGCTACGTTACCGTTTACATTTGCGACACAGAATACATTTACGAGGTCTGTGTTGATGTTTTTAGGAGCTGTAATGGTAGACGGGTCTGGGCCATCGTTTCCTGCGGAAAATACGACTGCTACTCCTACTGCTTCTACTGCATCGAGGGTGAGTTTGTATATATTGTTTGTACCGCATTGGTCTACTGTTCCTGGGTCGTACCATGAGCAGTTTACGACATCGACCATGTCTATGGTAGTTGCGGGATTACCATCTGGGTCTGCGGCCCATTCGAATGCACCGATATTGTCATCGCTACCTCCTCCGCAGATGGTTTGGGAGCCTGTCCATAGGGCGTTGAAAGCTACTCCGATTGTATCTTGGTTGTCGCGATCGATGCCGACCATTGTTCCCATGGTGTGGGTTCCGTGCTCGTCGCAGTCGGAAGGAGTGCCTGGAGTTGCGGAGCCATGTGTGTACCAGCTCCATTCGGCTGGGGCATAAAGGCCTCGGTAATTTTCAGCTAGGGCGGGGTGAGTTGGGTCGATACCTGTATCAGAGCCCATTGCCACTCGGCCATATCCTGTATATCCTAATGCCCACATGGCAGGGGCATTGATGGCTGCGAGTCCTGGTTCAATTCCTCCTGGTGCCATTCGTTCTTGGATTCGGCAGGTTTCGCCTTCCTTTTCGAAGTGTTCTAATTGGAGGGGGACGTTTAGGTCCATTATGTCTATATCGCTTCGTTGGCTGAGTTCTTCGATTGCGCTAGCAGTTGCTTTTACGAAAATTGCATTTGTAATCCAGCGAGATTGGATGCTGGTTCGATCTACTCCGTTTGCGAGGTCTAGGTAACGGAGGATTGTCCCTTGGGTGGATTGAGCTTTGGCACGAAGGGCAGTAATTACCTCATATGAGCGGTCTTCTAAGCTAGCATTGCGGGCGTATAGGTCTTTGTCCATTGCCCGTACATCTACTCTGTCTGTTAGTAGGATGCTGATATGGTGATAATCGTTCGGGGCTTCTGTCAGTTTTTGTTCTAAGCGGGTTGTTAGCTTAGAGACGTTCAGTTGAGCGGATAAGATAGTGGGAATAAGGATGAAGGCTAGGGTTATCCCTAACAGGCGTAAACAAACTCGGTTCATTGTTCTGTACGATTTACGGTGAATGAATTGATTCTTTATGAGGCACAATGTATTGTTTGTGCGCGATTGATCTGTCTGATAGTTTACATTCTCGTATGTTCTTGGGTTTGGATACGAGATGTATTATCGACGCTCTTGGTCATTTTGATGCTTTATGTATCTTCAAGGTAGATGGTTATATTTTATGATGGTTTTTCGGTGTGTTTTAGCGATAGATTACTGGTAGCCAGTTCCTTACCCACCCCCGCCCCCTCCCGAGGAGGGGAGACTTCCCGCAAAGGCCTCTCCCTTTGTTTGTTTGGAATTGGTGCTATTTATTTTCCGATTTTCCATCATGTATATTTCGCATTTACTTTGAAGATTGATCGGTGTGATACAGGATTTAGTTATTGATTTGCAAGTATATTTTTTACTACGAATACTTCGCAGGTGTAGTCTTCTGGTTTTCCGTCTACGCCGATGGGTCGTTGTGAGAGTTCGTTTTCTACTGCTTTGATTGTTTTGCTACGGGTGTGTCCTTTTATGGTGACGCTTTTTCCGTTTAGTCCTTTGGTGAGGGTTTCTCTTTGTTTTTCGGAGGTAAATTCTAGTACCGTTTCGCTATCATTTGCGGCTAATACGTAGTAGCTTCCTCCTTGTGCGCAGTAGCTTTGGCCTGATTTTGCCCAAGGTTTAAGGGTTAGTATTCCGTCTAAGGTGAGGATTTTAGTTTCTCCTTCGGGTGCGACCACTTCTTGACGGCTTGCTTCGGATACCTTTTTGTTGCATGCGCTGAGGGATGCAAGTGTTAGGCATATGCATACAAGGACTAACTTGACTCTCATACGATTTGTTTCTAGTTATTGAATGGGGACTAGTAGTGTTTTGTCTATTCAACCAAAATTAACCATTCGACGTAATATTTCCATCTTATGCTTTAGGTTTCTTAGGGGATTTTTGGTTGATGATATGTGTGTATCTTTTAAGAAGGCTTGCCCCTTATTATTAATATGCGTGAGCCCCTAGTTTTGTGCGGGGAAAAGGGGTAGATGTAAGAAAAAAGTTGTTTTTGTATATTTATTACAGGAATGCGTTTTATGGTAATTAGTTCTATATGAGCTTTTTACGCGTTATTCTGAGGATATGGTTGGAATTTTTGTTAGTGGGGTTGGGCGGTGAAGAAAGTGGTTTGGGCACTTGAGAATTAGGGGTGAGCGGTCGTAAAATGGGGTGTTTCATTGTGTTTTTTTTATGGTGCGCACTAAAAAGGGGCGTGCGAACTTTGTAAGTAAGCCTGTGAACTGGTGAAAAATGAAAGTCCCGCTAAGAAAGAGGCGTGCGAAGTCTGAAAATGAGGTGCGAGATTGGGGAAATAGGCGTTTCTACGGTGATTTTGGGGTGTTTACTTTTGGAATTGGGGTTGTTGAGTTTGATTTTAGGGTGTTGGTGTTTTGAAAGTTTGGTTGAGTCGTTTGAGAGGAAAATGTCCTTGTTTGAAATGAGGCGTTTTTGGTCAAAAAAGAGGGGAGTTCCGCTTGAAAGTAGGCGTGCGAAATTGAGAAAGGGGCTTGCGAAGTTGGAAAGTAGGTGTGCGAAATCGGAAAGTTCGCTTGGGAAGTTTGTAAGGAGGCTGGTGAAATTGGAAAGAAGGCTTGTGAAGTTTGTAAGGGGGCGTGCGAGATTGTGAAGGAGGCTTGCGAAGTTTGTAAGGGGGCGTGCGAGATTGTGAAGGAGGCTTGTGAGGTTTGTAAGGGGGCGTGCGAGATTGTGAAGGAGACTTGGGAAGTTTGTAAGGGGGGATGCGAAGTCGGACAGGAGGGGTGAGAGATTTGAGAGGTTAGTTGTGGGGTTTGGGGTCTTGGTCGAGCTTTTTGCTGAGCCATGGGTGTATGAATACGCAGGCGGTGATGATGGTTGCACCGATATAGAATCGGAGGTTTAGGTCTTTGTTTTCTTGGTAGATGAGGGCGGCGAGGATGATTCCATAGACGGGTTCGAGGTTGATGGTCATGCTGGCGGCGAATGCGGATACGTGCTTTAGGGCTTTGAGGACGATGGTGTAGGCGTAGGTGGTGCATAGGAGGGCAAGGATGAAGAGGCCTACAACGCTGAGCCAAGAGGGAGGGATGAAGGCATCGAGGGGGTTTTCTATGTAGATCGGGGCTAGTAGGGTTAGGAAGCATAGGCCGCCGATGAATTCGACGAAGGTAATGGTGAATGCGTCGAAGGTATTGGCGTATGATTTATTGAGGACGCCAAATAGAGCAGAGAGCAAGCCTGAGAAAATTGCCATGCTTAATCCGAGGAGGTATTGTTGGACGGATTCGGCTATGATGGTGAAGCCGCCGATGACGATTAGTCCGAGGATGAGTTCGTGGATTCGGAATTTGCGCTTGAGGTATAGGGGTTCGATGATGGAAGCGAAGAAGGCGGCACTGGAAAATCCGCATAGGGCTATGCTTGCGTTTGAGGCATTGATTGCTCCGTAGAACATTAGCCAATGTGCTGCTACTACTACTCCTATCCCCATTAGCTTGAGGGCGGTTATTGGGGGGATTAGGCTTATTTTTTCTAGCATTTTGGGGAGGAATAGGAGGCTCCCGAGGGTGATGAGGAGACGGTACCATACGATGGCGAGTTCGTCCATTTGGATGAATTTGCCAATGATAGCGGTGAATGCGAATAGGAAGACGGCTATATGTAGGAGGCGATAGGCTTGTTTTTGTTCCACGATGATAGGAATAAGGATGTGTGTACAATGATTGGTTTACAATAAAAGAAGAATTCGGTTTTTGGGTAAGAAATATCGTATCTTTTTGCTATTAATTGTTTGTACCCTTCAATCTTCATTGTTATGCCTACCCTACGTGTAAATAATGCTAATTTATATTATGAGATTCATGGTGATGGCCCCGAGACGATTTTTTTCTCGCATGGGCTCCTATGGAGTACTCGTTTGTATGATCCTCAGTTTGCGTATTTTAAAAGTCGGTATCGTTGTATTGCCTATGATCATCGGGGTCAGGGTCGGAGTGAGGTAACGGAATCGGGCTATGATATGGATACCTTGTATGAGGACGCGGTGGGCTTGATTGAGGAATTGGGGGCTGCGCCTTGTCATTTTGTTGGGTTGTCTATGGGGGGATTCGTTGGGATGCGGGTTGCTGCTCGTCGGCCTGATTTATTGAAGTCGCTTATTTTGTTGGAGACTTCTGCTGATATTGAGCCGAATGTTTTTAAGTATAATTTGCTGAATATTATTGTGCGGTTGTTTGGGGTTAATATTGTGACGAGTCAGGTGATGCCGATTATGTTTGGGAAGGAATTTATGACGAATCCTGAGCGGGGTGATGAGCGGGCGTATTGGAAGAAGGAATTGCAGTCTAATAAGCGGACGATTGTACGGGCAGTTCAGGGGGTGATTAATCGGAAGGGGATGTTGGATGAGATTGGGAAGATTAGGCTTCCGACGCTTATTGGGGTTGGGAATCAGGATGTGGCGACGGTTCCTGCGAAGTCGGATCAGATTCATTCGAAGATACAACACGCTCAACGGGTTATGTTTACGGGAGCTGGGCATTCGTCTACGGTTGAGCAGCCTGAGCAGGTAAATGCGGCTATTGAGGCGTTTTTGAAGGGGTTGGGGTGATTGTTTGCCTTGATATACGATACGATTAGGGATAAAAGTGACATTTTTCTTACAATTGTTGCATTTATGCTATCAATGTTACTTATTTATATCATTGAATACAGAATAGTAACATTTTCATATTAATTGTATCGTTATATATGGGTAAAGTTAAGAAAGGTAAGCGATATATAGCCGTTGTTCAGAGTGCGAGAAGTTTGTTTTGGAAGTATGGTATTAAGCGGGTGACTGTAGAAGAGATTTGTAAAGAGGCTGGGGTGAGTAAGATGACTTTCTATCGGAACTTCTCGAATAAGCAAGATTTGGCTATTGAGGTGCTTCGGCAATTGTCGGAGGAAGGGATTGGTAAGTATCGGGCTATTATGGGGCAGGATATTCCTTTTGCGGAGAAGGTTAAGCAATCGCTTATCTTGAAATATGAAAGTGCACAGGATATTAGCGTAGAGTTTTTGAAGGATGTTTATCAATCTGGGGATAAGGAGATTCTCGCCTTTTTAGAGAATCTTCGTCGGGAGAGGATGAGAGAAGTGATGAATGACTTTCAGCATGCGCAGGAGCAGGGTTGGATTCGGCAAGATTTGAAGTTGTCGTTCATTCTGCATATGCTTAATAAGATGCATGAGCATATGATGGATGAGCATTTGATGGGGATGTATAGTGATCCGAGGGCGTTGATTATGGATTTGAGTACCTTCTTTTTTTATGGTATCCTTCCGAGAGAATCTATATGAGAATTTGGGTCATTGGCATATTGCTCCTTATTGGGTTTCCTGTCCTTGTTATTGCACAGAAGACGAAGCCAAGTTTCGACGGACAATTGTCGTTGGTGGGGAGCTATAGTCCTCAGAATACCTTGTCGTTGTTTTTTGGGGGGCGGTATTTGCCTGAATTGTCCTATGCTAAGCCTCTTGATTCTGTTCGTACGCTTGACTTAGAGGTATCGGCTAATATATCGGGGTCGTTGTCTATTTCTCCTTTCGATAGTGTTCGGTTGGATGGCAATATTAGTCCGTATCGGGCTTGGCTGCGGTATACTAGTGAGCAGTTTGAGCTTAGGGTTGGGTTGCAGAAGATAGATTTTGGTTCGGCTACGCTCTTGCGTCCGATACAATGGTTTAACCGCATCGACCCTCGTGATCCTTTGCGACTGACGAATGGGGTTTATGGGGTATTGGGGCGGTATTACTTTTTGAATAATGCCAATATTTGGTTGTGGGCGCTCTATGGAAATCAGGATACGCGGGGATTTGATATAGTTGAGAGTAATTGGCGGTTTCCTGAAGTGGGTGCTAGGGTTCAGTACCCTGTGAAGAAGGGGGAGGTTGCGTTGTCTTATCATTATCGGACGGCTGATTCTGATAGTCTTATATTCCTTCCTTCCTATTCGCGGATTCCTGAGCATCGGATTGGGTTTGATGGGAAATGGGATTTGACGATTGGGTTATGGGTTGAAGCGGTTTATGTTCGGGCTTCTCGCAACTTATTGGGGTTTACAAATCAGGCGTTTGTAAATCTTGGGATGGATTACACTTTTGGCGTTGGGAACGGTCTCAATGTGATGCTAGAGCATCTCAGTATTTCTTTTGATGAGAAGCCTTTTCAATTGTCTAATACCCAGCATTTAACGGCTACTTCTATGTCTTATCCTATAGGGATGTATGACAACCTTAATATGGTGGCTTACTATAGTTGGGGGACACAGGATTTTACTTTTTTTCTCAATTATCAGCATCAGTTTCCGAAGATTACGGCTTATATCATGGCTTATTATAATCCTGATACGCAGATTGGGGTTCAGCAGAATGAGTTGTTCAATCAGTTTTCGGGGCCTGGGATTCGGCTGATGGTGGTATATAATCACTAAGCAAATTGCTCACTATGCATACAGACACACTTATCTCCTTAAACAATGTCACGAAACGCTTTCCTGTAGGAGAGGGAGAGTTTACGGCACTATCTGGGATTAATCTTTCCTTTAAAGCGGGGGAGTTTGCGGGATTGGTAGGGCCAAGTGGTTCGGGTAAGACTACCCTACTGAATATCATTGGTTCGCTTGATAGTCCGACAGAGGGGGAGGCGGTTGTTTTAGGCAAACGCATCTCCGAATTGTCTCATAAGGAATCGGCTATGCTGCGGAATAAGCATATTGGCTTCATCTTTCAGGTATATAATTTATTGCCTGTGTATACGGTATATGAGAATGTGGAGTTTGCTTTATTGCTCCAGAATGTGCCTGCTGCAGAGCGCAAGAAGGCAGTTATGGATGCGTTGGAATGGGTTGGGCTTGCGGGCTTGGCCAATAAGCGTCCTGATAAGTTGTCTGGAGGGGAGGGGCAGCGTGTGGCTATAGCTCGGGCGATGGTTAAGCGTCCGCAGATTTTGCTGGCGGATGAGCCTTCTGCGAATCTAGATGCGGAGAATACGTATGCTATATTGGAGACGATGAAGCAATTGAATAAAGAGTTGAACACGACCTTTTTGTTCTCTACACATGATGAGAAAGTGATGAAGTACTTGGATCGAATTGTTCATCTGCGAGATGGGAAGGTTGAGTCTGATGAGATTATTGACCCTGAAAAGTATTCGTTATGAAGTTAGCATTTCAATTGGCTTATAAAAACTTAGTGGGGGCTGGCCTCCGAACATGGCTCAATGTGGGGGTATTGGCTTTTTCGTTCATCATTATCCTTTTTTATAATGGATTGATTGATGGGTGGGATGAGCAGGCAAGACGGGATACGATTGCTTGGGAGTATGGGCATGGGCAATTGCTTCATGAGAAGTATGATCCTTATGATCCGTTTACGCTTGATGATGGACATGGGCCATTGTCTAAGGAGCAAAGAAAGAATCTCGTTCCGATATTGATTCGGCAGGCAGCTATCTATCCGCAAGGTCGGATGTTTTCGGTTATGTTGAAGGGGGTTCAGAGCGATCAAACTACATTGGAGCTTCCTACGGATGCTTTTGGGGAGAGTGATGCGGCATTGCCTATTATTATGGGGTCGCAAATGGCAGATGCGGCGAAGTTGAAGGAGGGAGATGAGGTAACGCTTCGTTGGCGCGATAAGCATGGAACCTTTGATGCGGCTGCTGTAACGGTGGTGAAAGTGTTTAAGACGAATGTCCCTACTGTAGATAATGGTCAGATTTGGATGCCTATTGAGAAGCTTTGGGAGATGACGGGTTTGACTGATCATGCTACGCTTTGTGTGGCTAATGAGGCGTTTGAGTCTAAGGAGGTTGCAGGATGGACATTTGCTGCGCAAGAATCCCTGCTCAAAACCCTTAATGATATTATTGCGACGAAGAAAGCAAGTGGTTCGATTATGTACTTATTGCTATTGGCGATTGCTCTGCTGGCCATCTTTGATACGCAGGTACTTTCGGTCTTTAGACGCCAAAAGGAAATTGGGACTTATATTGCCCTTGGGATGACACGGACTCAGGTGGTGGGATTGTTTACGGTGGAGGGGAGTATGTATAGTGTATTTGCGATGGTGATTGGGTGTGTGTTTGGGATTCCTTTTTTGTCTTATCTCGCGCATACGGGTATTCCTATGCATTCGGGTTCTCAAGATATGGGGATTGCTGTAGCAGAACGTATCTTTCCTGTGTTTGGCCTACAATTGATTGTGGGGACTGTGCTACTTGTGGTTATATCCGCTACGATTGTGAGCTTTTTGCCTGCTAGAAAGATTGCTAAGATGAATCCTGTGGACGCTTTAAAGGGGAAATTGGTATGATACGTTTCTTATTGAAAGGGATATTGCGCGATAAGAGTAGAAGTATTCTGCCGATTATCGTGGTTTGCATAGGGGTATCTCTCACGGTTACGCTGAGTGGGTATATGCGGGGTGCTTTTCGAGGGATGATTGACCAGAATGCGCGTTTCCAAACGGGGCATGTTAAGCTCATGACGAAGGCGTATAATGAGAATAAGGATCAATTGCCTACGGATTTGGCTCTATTGGAAGTTGGGGCATTGATGGAAGATTTGAAGCGGGATTACCCTGATATGCTTTGGGTGATGCGTACGCGATTTGGGGGATTGATTGATGTGCCTGATGAGAATGGAGAAACAAAGGGACAGGGACCTGCTTCGGGCATTGCTCTAGATTTGCTTCATCCAGAAACGGGGGAAATAAATCGGATGAATCTCGCACGTTCGCTGGTATCGGGTCAATTGCCTAAAAAGGCAGGGGAGGCATTGGTGGGACATGACTTTGCAGAGAAGTTGGGTGTTAAGCTAGGAGATGAAGTGACGTACTTTGGCACGACAATGAATGGGAGCATGACTTTCCAAAACTTTGTGGTGAGTGGTACGATTCGGTTTGGAGCGGCAGCTATGGATCGGGGGGCTATTGTGGTGGATATATCTGATGCGCAGTTGATGTTGGATATGGAGGATGGGACTGCGGAAGTCCTGGGGTACTTCTCCCAGAATGTGTATGATCATTCGAAGGCGCAGCTTTTAGCAGATGGTTTTAATGAGAAGTTTGCCAAAAGTGAGGATGAGTTTGCGCCTGTTATGCTTACTCTCAAGGAGCAAAATAATCTTGCTGAAATGATTGATTATGCAAATGCTACTTCAGCGATTTTTGTGATGATATTTGTTATTGCTATGTCGGTGGTTTTGTGGAATACGGGATTGTTGGGAGGGTTGAGACGGTATCGGGAGTTTGGGATTCGACTGGCATTGGGAGAACCTAAAGGGCGTATTTATGGGTCTTTATTGGTAGAAGCGTTTATTATTGGGGCTATTGGTTCTGTCATTGGAACCCTCATTGGCTTAGGAGCCGTATATTATCTACAAGTATATGGGATTGATGTTAGTGAATTCACGAAGCAATCCACTATGCTTATGCCTTCTGTTATTCGCGCAGAAATTACCCCGAGTTTGTTCTATATTGGGTTTATTCCTGGGGTTTTAGCAATGCTTCTGGGTAATATGCTTTCGGGTATGGGTATCTATAAACGCGAAACGGCACGATTATTTAAGGAATTAGAAGTATAAGATATTGATCAACTAATTATCATCGATCATGAAATATTTGCTTTCATTTCTATTGCTTGCAGGAATTGGTTGGATGGGAATGACGCCTCCTATGGGAGATCCTGATGCGAAAACGATTCTTGCAAAGGTGGATAAGAATATGGCATCAAAGACCCAAGTTGTAGAGTCGGAGATGATTGTGTATGGAGCTCGTAAGAACAGAACGATTCGTTCGAAGAGTTATACGGAGGGGGATTCGAAGTCGTTTACGGAATACCTTGCTCCTGCTCGTGAGAAGGGGACAAAGATGTTGAAGTTGGATAATCGTTTGTGGATTTATTCGCCCACTACTGATCGAACGATTCAGCTTTCTGGGCATATGCTCAAGCAATCCGTTATGGGATCGGATCTTTCCTATGAAGATATGATGGAAGATCATGAGCTTACAGAAGTATATAATGCCAAAGTGGTGGGGAAGGAAACCGTTTCGGGTCGTGCGACATGGGTGCTAGAGCTTAATGCGAAGGTGCCTGATGTGAGTTACGTTAAACGGAAGTTGTGGGTAGACCAGGAGCGTTATGTTCCTCTGAAGGAGGAACTATTCGCTAAGAGTGGCCAATTGTTAAAGCGGGTTAGTTTGAGTGATGTGACAAAGGTCGGGAATCGGTGGTTTCCTAAACGAATGAATTATAAGGATGTGTTGAAGTCGGGCAAGGGGACTGATTTTGTGGTGCTTGAGATTGCTTTTGATAAGGCTATCCCTCCACATTTGTTGAGTAAGGCTGCATTGCGTAAGTAAAGTATTGTATTGTCCTTTATACAAATAGGCCTTGTAGGAGCTTCCTACAAGGCCTATTTTATATTAAGAGTAAGTGCAAAACTATTTCAATAACTCTCGTTTGAGTTGGGTGATGGTTGCGAGGTGGTGGTCATCGTGAGCAGCGGCGAAGAGGAATAAATCCATTGTTCGCATTGGCTTCTTGAGTCTAGGATGTATGGATGAGAAAAATACATCCTCTACTGTTAGCTCTTCTAGGCGTTCGACTATTTTTGCTCTGACACTCGCAAATTCTTGAAGAAGTTCTTGAGGGACTCGATTGTTATGATTCGCAAGATCGGTTCCACGGTTTGTGAGGTCTGCGGCGCGTAATTCGGGTTTCTGGGCGAGCATTTCGTCTAGCCTGCCTTCCCATAGTTCTTCTAGGTCAAGTAGGTGCCCAATGTGTTCGAGGATAGACCATTTCCCATTGGGTTTTATTGTTAGTTTCTCTTCTGGAACCTTAGCAATAAGGGCTTGTATGCGTATAGGGGTTCCTCGCATCCTTTCGATGATGGATGGGAAAATGTTTTGTTCGTAAGAGAAGTCGAACTTTTTATCGAACCATCGGGTTTGTTTCATGGGGATTGATTTATCCTTTATAGCGTACTTATTGTCATGTGAAAGATACGTAAAAATAGGATTATCCCCCAAACATCTCATAAGCCACTAGGGCTACGGTGACTATGTCTAGGACAATGATAGAATAATCGAGCCATTTAGGATTAGTGGATGGCATGATACCTGATGCTAAGCCGATTCCTCCGATAAGGGGCGCAATGAGGGTCACCCAATTGACCCAAGTTGCGACGGGAGGGCTGAACCACATGACGGCAAGTCCTACTAGACCAATGCCCCATATAAATACAGGGGTTGTGTTTTGGTTAAAGCCGAACAAAGGTCCCTGCATTAAATGGAGGATTGCATTGACCAATAAGAGGGTAGCAATGATGATGGAGATAGTCATAGGAGTAAGGTTAGTTATAGTTAAGCGATCATCGATTCCACACGTGCCTTCAGTTCTTTATTGAACTGGTCATACATACTTTTCATATTGTGCTCCATCAATTTGTGAAGCAACCATGAAGCTCCTCCCTGTACACTATCTGTTTGGGTAAACTTGGTATTGCCGTTGGGTAAATCTTCGAGGAGGAAAATATGATGGTCTCTCATACCTAATGCAACAGGATCGGACCAACCAAAAGAGACTCCTTCTTCGAATTCGATGAGGGTGTGTTCGAAGCTAATGACATTTCCAAGAGGTGTTTTATAATAGGAAATTGCTTTGCCCCCATCCTTAAATTCGCCTTCTAGTTTTTGGAAGGAGGTGCTCCATTCGTGCATACGTTCGAAGTCTGTAAGGACTTCCCATACTTTCTGACGAGGGGCATTGATTTCAATCTCTGATACTACTGTTCTACTTTTGTTTTTCATGATGATTGATTTTAGGATTCCTTTCTATGCCCCAAAGTTCGAAGGAACTTCTCTCCTAGATGTACATATATTGCTGAATTTTGGATATATATCCCTGATTTGGAGATGGGATTAGGTTATTTCCCTATGCAGAACTTAGAGAAGATATTGCCTAATACCTCATCAGTAGTGATTTGGCCTGTAATCTCGCCTATATGGTGAATGGCAGTTCGGATGTCAATACTGAGAAAATCACCTGTGAGTCCAATTTCCAATCCGTTTTGGACGTCCTCTAAAGCGGCATATGCTTTTCGTAAAGCGTGTAGATGCCGAACGTTACTAATGATTGCATTGTCTGCTGTTGTTGTAGAGAAATGTTGGACGCTACTGACCATTGCTTTACGGAGATGCTCTAAATGATTGCCTTCTTTGGCGGAGATATAGAGGACTTCGTCGTCGGAAGATTGATTATCCGTTTGTTCGAGATCGATTTTATTGCCTACGAGAAGGAGGTGGGTAGACTCTGGTAAGCCCACTTCTGCAATTTGTAGACGTGCAGTTTCTGGTGTATCTGTATGGATGTCAAATATGTAGATGGCAAGACTGGCATTTCGGGCGATGGCTAAGGTACGGTTTACTCCTTCTGCTTCAATGATATCCGTTGTTTCGCGTATACCCGCTGTATCCATGAGTCGGAATTCAATCCCCTCTATGACGATTCGGTCTTCTATAACATCCCTTGTTGTTCCAGGGATATTACTAACAATGGCTCGGTTTTCATTGAGCAATGCGTTGAGGAGGGTTGATTTGCCTGCATTGGGTTTGCCCATGATAACTGTAGGAACTCCTTGTTTGATGGCATTGCCTAGGCTAAAGCTTCGAATCAGTTGTTCGAGACGAATGAGGATACGTTGGACGAGTTCGAATAACTGGGTACGGTCTGCAAATTCGACGTCTTCCTCGCTAAAGTCTAGCTCTAATTCGATGAGAGAGGTAAAGTTGAGGAGTTGTTCTCGTAGGTTCTTCAGTTCGCGAGAAATCCCCCCTCTCAATTGCTTCATAGCAATCTGATGTGCAGCTGCCGAATTCGACGCGATTAGGTCAGCTACTGCCTCTGCCTGCGATAAATCCATTGCCCCATTCAAGAAAGCCCGTTGGGTGAACTCTCCAGGTTTAGCTAAACGCGCTCCTTCATCTACGAGTAATTGAAGACATTCGCGGAGGATGAAGGCACTACCATGGCAAGAGATTTCGACTACATTTTCTTTAGTAAACGAACGGGGTGCGCGGAAAACTGTAACCAATACCTCATCAAGCACCTCATTGTCCTTATATATTCGCCCAAAGTGAAGTGAATAGCCCTTTGCTTTTGTTAGGTCTTTGGGACGAAATAACTGATTCACAATGTCAATGGCCTGTGCGCCTGACACCCGAATCACCCCTAATGCTCCTGATCCAAGGGGCGTACAAATTGCTGCAATTGTGTCATTAAAATCTATCATTTGGCTGAATCCATTACCCTTAGGGCTCAACGTTTGAGGCACTCATACTGTTATCCATTTGTAGGAAGTCCTCTCTGGTCGAAATGTTTTGCATATACAATGCAAATTAGTATAATCTGCACAAAGATCGCGCGCATACGCAATATTTTGTGTAATTTCATTGCAAATTCAGACCTATGCGAACACGTTTATTTTACTCTTCGATTATTATGATTCTAGGCTTCTTAGTTGCTTGTGGAGGATCGAGTAAACCTACTGAAGCTGATGTTTTTGCCAAGATTAAGGGCTCCTACTGTGATGAAGAGCATCAAATGATTCTTACAGACTCCTCTTACTATTGTAAGAAACGATCAATGGGTTTTATCAGCTCAAGACGATCTGTTATAGAAACTTGTGAAGGGAAGTACCAATTAACATATGCCAATGATTCATGGATCATTCAATTCCAAAAAGCCGAAAAGGTAAGAGGGATTATGGATTGTGAGAAGCAATATGTTTTATGGAATAAAGAGAATGGATACCTAGTAGGGGAAGATAATCCTGTCATGTGGGATTTATTTGATGGAGCACCATTGCCTAGAGGCATATGCGAAGAATAGAAAATAGATGAATATCGTTAGAATAATTAACTGATAGTCAATTAGAAAAGAAGCTATATGAAAGTCATTTGCGTAGGACGAAACTATGTAAAGCATGCCAAAGAGCTTAACAATCCTATCCCTAAAACACCCTTGATTTTTTTCAAGCCAGATACAGCTGTATTGAGAAACAATACGGACTTTTACTATCCTGAGTTTACAAAAAATCTCCACTTTGAATGTGAATTGGTGTACAGAATCTCTAGAGAAGGGAAGTTTATCTCTGAGCGTTTTGTTCATACCTATCTGGATGGGATTGGATTAGGGATTGACTTTACAGCTCGTGATGTCCAACAAGAATGTAAAAAGAAAGGGTGGCCATGGACATTGGCCAAGGGGTTTAATGGGGCAGCACCTGTTTCTAAGATGCTTCCTATATCTCGTTTCCCTAACCGTGCAAATATCCGATTCAGTTGTAACATAAATGGGGCTGTACGACAACAAGGGCATAGCTTACATCAAATCTTTTCTATTGAGTATCTTGTCTCCTATATTTCTCGTTATATAACCTTGAAGAAGGGAGACTTAATTTTCACAGGGACTCCTGCAGGTGTGGGAGAAGTCAAGGTAGGAGACCATATTGAAGCATATTTGGAGGGGCAACAAATGCTAGATTTTTATGTTAGGTAGCCAAAAACTCGTCATATCCATATGCCTTCTTAGTATTTTTTCTATTGGAGGTATGTATATGTATTCGCACGTATACAAGAAGGGGCCATCTCGTGCACAAGATAGTCTGCAGATGGTTCCAGACACGGCTTTGGCGAGCCTAGATTCCTTCCCCAATGATGAAATCAAAGAACCCGCAGAAGGTGAAGAGGGAATGTATAATTATCTATATCCCTTGAAAGGGTTCTATGCGCTATCTGGAACCTTTGGCGAACTTCGATCTAATCACTTCCATTCAGGAATGGACATCAAAACAGGAGGGCAACAAGGACGTTCTACATATGCTATTGAGGATGGGTATGTATACAGAATTAAGGTGAGCCCATTTGGCTTTGGTAATGCCGTTTACCTCCAACATCCAGACGGACGATTCTCTGTGTATGCCCACCTGAAAGAATTTAATGATGAGATTAAGGCGTACGCTCGCAAACGGCAATATACCTCTCAACAATTCTCTCAAGAGCTATACCTAAATAATACAGAAATCAAAGTCGAGAAAGGGGATGTGATTGGGTATAGTGGGAACTCTGGTTCATCTGGGGGACCCCATCTACATTTTGAGATACGTACACCCAGTGAGCGCATTCTTAATCCGCTCCAATACTATAAGAACTTAATCCCTGATAATATTCGTCCTATTGTACAGGAGTTGGCGTTTGAGCCTTTGGAGCCCTCTGCTAGAATTAAGGGCGAATATCGTAAGGTTCGGGTAAGCCCTACAGGCAAAAGTGGCCGTTATTCTATCCCAAATACGATTGATATTGAGGGAGAAGTTGGGTTGGAGTATCGGGCTTATGATTTATTAAATGGAGCGGGCAATCATTGTGGGATTAATAAAGCTCGACTATATTTAGACAATAACTTAATCTATGAAATTGATTTAGAGGTTTTTTCGTTTGATGAAAAGCGATATCTCAATGTTCATATTGATTACGATTTGTATCAAAGTAGTCGCCGACGTTTTGAGAAAGCTTATGTAGACGAAGGGAACTTCTTCAACTCCTATAAGAACCTTGTAAACGATGGGAAGATTCGGCTGTATGACGATCAAGTACATCCTTTCCGATTAGAGCTGGAGGATTTACATGGGAATATCTCAACTGTTTCGGGCAAGTTGCGTAATGTCAAACCAGAGAAACGTTTCCCAGACTTCCCTGTTTATTCTTCTGTTCCTCAGATTAAGAGCTACTTCAAGCGTAATAACCTTGTAATTCGGGTAGATCGACCGCACTCTAGTTATATGGATGGTGTGACTATGGTGAATAATGATGGGACACCTAGTACCCTGAAACCTGCCTATATGAAAGGGAATCGTTTGATGTTTGTGCATCCTCTTAATAGTAACAACTATCCGAAACGTATTACAGGTAATATTGGCAAGATGCGCTTATCATTCGACTTTGTAAAAGAGGTTTCTCCTAATATCTCAACCTCTGTAACAAAAGATGAATTGAGCCTATATTTCCCAAGTCAATCTACTCATCACCCTGTCCATTTGCAGGTTAAGAAAGAATCGGGTACAAGTCGAACCTATACCTCTATCTATAGAGTAGGGGATCCTTTGATACCTCTATTTAAGCATTTCACTATTAGTTTTCCTGCGCCGAAAGGGGTGAAGACTTCACAACTTGTCATAGCTCGCAAGAATGGTAGTGGTTGGGAATATGTTGGGGGAAAGGTGGAAAGCAATGGTCGAATATCGGCTAAGACCCGCGAATTCGGTGCATTTGCTTTAATGAGTGATACTCAAAAGCCTAGTATACGTGCATCTAACTTTAGTTCAGGCAAAACCATATCTAAGTCTCAAAAGACCCTTTCTTTAAAAGTCAATGATAGCTTCTCTGGCATTGCTTCCAATACAATTTATGGAACACTGGATGGCTCATGGATTTTATTTGAATATGATGCCAAATACGATAAAATTAGTTATCGCTTAGAACAACGCCCCTCTCCAGGAGACCACCAATTGTTTGTGAAGGTCAAGGATGAAGCAGGAAACGAGACGAGTAAGACCTATACCCTCAAATTTTAGGAAAGCTTTATACGTATCATTTTGACTAATTCTATCTAAAATACCGTTGTGTATGTATTAGATAGGAATACACTTTGTGCGGGATTAAGTGAATACCAAAGCGAACTGGATTTTACCCTCATACATTCCCCCCGCTTCTACTGATTACTTTACTGGTTATGATCTAATTGATACGTAGCTCAACCCTCAACCAATTCTTCATGAATCACTACAGCCTTAATCGAACCTTAACAGGGTTCATTTTCGTCCTTTGCCTCAGTTGTATGAATTCTCTCTATGCGCAACTAGAACTCGAAGAGGCTCCTCCCCTACCCACAGCCAATTGTGGAACTCCTGAAATGCATGAACGACTCTTAGCTGAAGATTTCTCTTATCAGAATGCACATGATGCGGCAGAAATGCTTTGCTATGAAAACATTATGACAGTTCTTCAGCAACAGCAAATGGCGAAGCTCGCTTCTGGTCGAGAGAATGTATATACGATACCTGTAGTTGTACATGTGATGCACTTACCTGGTACTCCTGTAGGTATAGGAGAAAATATTTCTCGGAAACAAATAGAACAAGGCTTATCCTTTCTAAATGATGCTTTTCGTGGCAAAGGAGCCTACGCAAGTGGTTTTGATAATACGGATGCAGGCGTAAACAAAGCAGATGTAAAGGTGGCATTCAAACTCGCAACAACAGATCCTAATGGAAGGCCAACGGATGGCATCGTACGGGTTCCGACGAGTTATTCAAATCTCTTTCGCTTGGAGTCGATTCCTAATCGACCTGAATTCAAAAACCAAGGCCGTTATATAAAGTCACTCTCTCGTTGGGATACCGAATCCTATCTTAACATTTGGGTTGTCAATGAAATATGTGATTGCCAGACTTGCCCTAAGCCTCAATGTAATATAGGCGGATATGCCTATTATTCCTCAGCACACGGTAAGCCTTATGATGGAGTTGTGATAGAAGGAGACTTATTTGGTTCGGATAGTGATTATACATCCGTTATTCATGAGGTAGGTCATTACCTGAATTTATACCATACATTTGAAGGGGGATGTGAGAATGGAGATTGCTTACAAGATGGTGATAAAGTTTGTGATACCCCTCCTTGTTTACCCTCTCCCCCATTGAGTTGCCAATCGGGCGAACGTCATAATAGTTGTGACACGGATATGACCCCCAGTTTTGGCGAATTGACCTTTATGACCGATGTAGAAGATATGTATGAGAACTTCATGTCATCGGGGGTTAATAGTGGATGTAGAACTTCTTTTACTCCTGGACAAAAAGATCGGATGCGAATTGCCCTCAAGAATATTAGAGGGAGTCTATTAGAGTCGGAGGGCTTGAAGAAATCTGAAGCGGTATTGGTACACTTTACCAATGCTGCAACGAGCGTACCTGAACAAGATGGAGAAAGCATTGCTGGATGTAGAGCCTATATTGATTATCCTGTAGGGGTACATCTTTACAATCCTAGTGATGAACCTGTATATGTAGATTTAGCAGCCTATAGTGAAACGGCGACCAAAGACCTTGATTACTCTCTTCTATCTAAACGATTGATGTTTGGGCCTGGAAAGCAATACCAAGAAGCCAAACTACGCATCTACAATGATGGTTCGATGGAGCCTATCGAAACCCTTGAAATTGAAATAGCTGATATTTCTGGGGGCAATGCCGAACGAGCCGAGTTTAAGCACACTTATCTTATAACAATATTGGATGATGATGAGATACCTGATACAGAGCCAACAATTGTATTGATGGAAGACTTCGAAAATGGTTTATCAGCAGGATGGCGAAGTAGTGCATTCGGTTCACATACCAACAATCGTTGGACGGTAAGTGAAATCTCAGGTCGAAAATGTGCCTATGTAGCCTCGGGAGATGATGTTACCTATGAGCCTGTGAAATCTCACCCAATACTAGTATCACCTGTAATTGATGGGAGAGATTATTCGAATATGACCTTAAGCTTTGACTTTATGGCCGCAGGGATTCCTGGAAAGGACTTTGGAAGAATCTACTATCGATTGCCTAATAGCCAAAGTAAGTTTCGACTTTTGGATGGAAGCTTCAATGCCCCTTTCGTGAATGTAAAAGACTTCATCACCTATACATTAGACTTGGCTCCTGATATATTTGACAACCAACAATTCGAATTAGCTTTTGCATGGAAAACAGAAGCCGATACATGTAATCCGCCAGGCTTTGTGATTGATAATGTAAACATCGTGACAGACCCTTTGTCAGTAGAAACTCGTGCTACCAATACCCCCCTAAACCAAGCATTGTCTGCTTATTTAGGGCCGCAAGAAACGGTTTATTTCTATAGTAACTCAGGCAATCTAGTTGCGAAGGTACGAAACCTGTCCGACCATGATTATGGATGTACAGAGGTAGACCTCACACAGGTCGGTACTGGTAATCATACCATTAATTTGCCTGATGGCAAGACTGTACAAATGGCCTTAAAGACGGTTTCTTTTCAACCTTCGCAAGGAGTCGACCAAGGGAAGTTAGAGGTAAGCGTCTATTACACAGAACAAGAGCTTGAATCGTGGCTTACAGCTACTGAACTAACTCCTGATGACATTCAGATGATTGGACGGATTAAAGCAGAGCCCGATTCGGCGATGACTGAAGTCATATCCATTGCAGGAACCGACCCCTTCACGGTATACCTACCCAGCCCATTGTCAAATGAGCTCACAGACTTTGGTACTGCCTATGAATTGACCGCGATTTATGAGGGGGAAACCGAAAAGGTAGATTTCAGCATAGGCCACTTAAAATAGCACTGTGGGGATTCAACAAGGGAAAAAAGGGACTCAGCTTTTCTCATTTGGAATTCCCCCTATTGTTCTGTAACTAGCTTTTAGAGCAAACGGACATGCAGATATTTCCGTCATCAAACATTCGAAAACCTCAAGCAGATTACATTTTTTCAACCATGGTAGATAAAAAGAGAATTGTCGTCCTTACAGGGGCGGGCATTAGTGCAGAGAGTGGAATCAAGACTTTTAGAGATTCCAATGGGCTTTGGGAGAATCACGATATTATGGAAGTGGCCTCTCCAGAAGGCTGGGCAAAGAATCCTGAATTGGTCTTACGTTTTTACAATGCAAGGCGCCAACAATTGAAGGAAGTAAAACCCAATGCTGCACATTATGCTTTGGTTGAGCTTGAGAGTAAATATGATGTCCAAATCATCACCCAGAATGTAGACGATTTGCATGAACGTGCAGGCTCTTCAAACGTTCTGCATTTACATGGCGAACTAAAAAAGGTCAGAAGTGTGACCAATTCGAAATTGATCGTCGAAACAGAGGATGACATTCAGATAGGAGATGTAGCATCTGATGGAGGGCAGTTACGGCCTCATATTGTGTGGTTTGGGGAAAGCGTTCCGATGATTTTACCTGCCGCAGAATTAGCCTCTACAGCCGATATTTTCCTCATCATTGGCACCTCTCTTGTGGTGTATCCTGCGGCTGGCCTAGTCGAATACGTTCCTTATCAAAGCCCTGTTTATGTCATTGACCCTAAGCGTCCTAGCATCTCAGGAGTTAGCCAAGTGAAATTTATCACCGAACGAGGAACTATAGGCGTGCCGCAATTGGTCAAAAAACTTCTTAAAGAAGCCTAGTTTAGGCAAAAGAGGTTCAATTTTTGAGCAATCATAATAAATATAGGATAGATTCAGTTGTATCAATATAGGACTGTAATCGTATACAGAACACATCTGTTAATTTCTCTTAATAATTAATTCATCGCTGTTTTTTCATCATTAAAGAAAGTGACCATGAACAAAATCAAATTATTCTTAGCAACACTCGTCCTTTGTCTTAGTGTTGTAACGGTAATGGCGCAAGACGATATTGAACTCCGTCCAAAAGGCATCCAAGCCTCTCTATCTATAAAGAACCAAAGCAAATCTCAACTCTTGGCATTGAAAGAAATGCTTACCATGCAAAATGAAAGCATACTAGAGGCCAATGAAGATATTCGTAAGAAGAACGAAGACCTGAAGAGAGAGAACGAAAAGCTTCAACAAGAGATTGACAAGTTGTCAGAAGAGAACGACAAGTTTACAAAGCAGAATAGCACAATTCGTGCGGAGAATGAATACCTTGCCGATACAGACGAGGATATCATGATCAACCAAAACAATAAGATTGTAGCAGCAAATAAGGTTCGAATCGAGCAGAATCAAAAGAGAATTCGTGAGAACATTGCTAAGCTTCAACAAAATACAGGCATCATCGAATCTAATGAGCGTCTTCTTGCGAAGAACAACAAAGCATTGGGTGATGTAGACACAGCATTGGAGAACAAGTAATCATTGTACCATATATCAAAAGGGAAGGGAGCCACTTGGCTCCCTTCCCTTTTTTTGCTAGAGCAATATTGCATTTCCCCTATCGTCGATTCATCCTGTCCTTATATGTAGTCCTTCGTATATACTCAAAAAACTGCGTGATGTATCATTACGTAGTTATGAAATCTATGATTTGGCACGTGATGTATCATTACGTAGTTATGAAATCTATGATTTGGCGCGTGATGTATCATTACGTAGTTATGAAATCTATGATTTGGCGCGTGATGTATCATTACGTAGTTATGAAATCTATGATTTGGCGCGTGAAGTGTCATTTCCTAGCTAGGAAATCTATGATTTGGCGCGTGAAGTGTCATTTCCTAGCTAGGAAATCTATGATTTGGCGCGTGAAGTGTCATT
>Ga0163111_10000515_pt1 | contig 23195 bp, 21 predicted proteins | sample CRUFie1St18metaG_FD_109645 | JGI IMG/M metagenome (GOLD analysis project Ga0163111, IMG submission 109645) | Marine microbial communities from the Costa Rica Dome - CRUD Field 142mm St18 metaG | ecosystem: Environmental > Aquatic > Marine > Oceanic > Photic zone | place: Costa Rica: the Eastern... | reverse complement strand
TGAAAACTATGAAATTATTAGAAAAACTAGAAGATTTAGATGATATTCAAAAAGTTTTTTCTAATTTAAATATAACTAATGAGTTGATCGATGATTTTGAATAATTTTTATGCAATCATACAATTTAAATCCTGAATTTAATCCTAAAGGCGATCAGTATCAAGCTATAGAAAAATTATGTGCAAATCTAGATTCTGGTAATAAAAGGCAAACTTTATTAGGTGTGACTGGAAGCGGTAAAACATACACAATGGCCAGCACAATATCAAAATTAAAAAGACCAGCATTAATTATTGCTCATAATAAAACTTTAGCTGCTCAGCTAGCTACAGAATTTGAAGAATTTCTACCAGACACAAATGTACATTATTTCGTCTCTTATTATGACTATTACCAGCCAGAAGCATATGTTCCTAGGTCAGATACATATATTGAAAAGGAGGCAGACATTAATGAAGAAATAGAAAAATTAAGGCACGCTTCAACAAATAATTTATTGAATAACAAAAATGTAGTTATTGTGGCGTCTGTTTCTTGTATTTATGGCCTTGGAGACCCAGATGAATACAATGATTTCAAAATTGATTTGTGCTCTGGATTAAACCAAAATTTGAGGGACCTACAAAGAAAACTTGTATCGATGCAATATGTAAGAAATGAAATTGATCTGCAAAGAGGTACTTTTAGGGTTAGAGGGGATACATTAGAAATCATCCCTTCAGATGAAGAATATGTTTCAAGAATTCAGTTTTGGGGAGATGAAATTGAAAAAATAACAATAGTCGACAATTTGACAGGAGAAGTAATTGATAAAAAAGATAAAATTTCAATTTTTCCTGCAAAACATTGGGTTACAAGTGAAGAAAGAATGTCTTCTGCCATTAAAGATATTGAAGTAGAACTTGAAGATCAACTCAAGTTCTTAAAAGAGCAGAATAAACTTCTTGAATTACAAAGACTTGAACAAAGGACGTTATTTGATATCGACCTTATGAAAGAAACAGGTACTTGCCCTGGAATTGAAAATTATTCCAGACATTTGGGAAGAAGGAAAGAAGGGTCGCCTCCACAAACTTTAATTGACTATTTTCCAGATGATTTTATTACTTTCATTGATGAGAGCCATATTACCCTACCCCAAATTAGAGCAATGTCTAGTGGAGATTTTTCAAGAAAATCAACATTAGTTGAGTATGGGTTTAGACTTCCTTCGGCGATTGACAATAGACCATTGAAATTTGAAGAATTTAATGAAAAGGTAAATCAAATTACATTTGTTTCTGCCACTCCGGGCCCTCATGAAAAAGAGGTAGAAGAAAATAGAGTTTTTCAAATAATGCGACCAACTGGATTATTAGATCCCAAAATTACAATTTCACCATCAAAAAACCAAATTGATAATTTAATTCAGCGTATTAAGGAAAAGATAAGCCAAAAGCAAAGAATACTGGTTACAACACTCACAAAGAAAATGGCTGAAGAGTTATCTGAATATTTTATAGAAATGGGTATAAAAACTCATTATCTTCATTCAGAGATAGATACTTTAGAAAGAATAGAAATACTAAGGGATTTAAGATATGGAATCTATGATGTTGTTGTTGGCATAAATTTACTTCGAGAAGGGCTGGATTTACCAGAAGTAAGTTTAGTTGCAATATTAGATGCTGATAAAGAAGGTTACCTTAGGTCTTCTACGTCATTAATACAGACAATTGGTAGAGCAGCTAGGCATGTAGAAGGAGAAGTTGTGATGTACGCAGACCGAAAAACAGACTCAATGAAATTTGCCATATCTGAAACCGAGAAAAGAAGGGAAATTCAACATAAATTTAATAAAGATAATAATATAGTTCCTGCTTCAATCAATACATCAATAAAAGATATAACTGACAAGCTGAAAAGTAGTGAAGAAATAAATAAAAAAGAAGAAACTCAAATTAATAAGCAAGATGCAATAAAAATGATAAAGAAACTTGAAAAAGAAATGAAGTCATTTGCGAAGAGTATGGAATTTGAAAAAGCTGCATTAATACGAGATCATATTCAAGAAATTAGAAAAATTAGCAATAAGTAGAATAATTAAATTTTTGTAGTGTATAATAAACATATGAGTGATAATTTAAACAAAGATATAGTAATAGATGCCTTAAAAGAAGTATTTGACCCAGAAATTCCTGTTAACATAGTTGATCTTGGATTAATTTATGATGTAGATATTAACGGATCTGATGTTGATGTGAAGATGACGCTAACAGCTGCCGGTTGTGGAATGGGCCCATATATAGCACAACAAGCTGAATGGGCAATTTCAGAAATTGATGATGTTGAAGATGTAAATGTTGATATTGTTTTCGACCCACCATGGGACCCAGAAAGAATTACTGAAGATGGTAAGAAACTTCTTGGTATAGACTAAATGTCGTCTAAAAGAAAGCTAACACCACAAGAAGAGGCGAGACTTTCTCAGGTTAGAGAGAATTTCCAAAAAAGAAAACAGATAACACAAAGTATTTCATCGATTTCTAATAAGATTGGAGTATATAGCGGTAAAGGTGGTGTAGGAAAAACCACAGTATCAGTTAATCTAGCATGTTCTCTTGCTTCCCAAGGAAAATCAGTTGGTATATTTGATGTTGACATTGATTGCCCAAACGTTGCTAATATCCTTCATTTAAGTGAAGGCCCAACCCAAGATGAAAAAGATAAAAAGTTTTACCCTTCTTCAAGATTTGACATAAAAGTTATGACAATGTCTTTTTTTCATGAAAATGAAGAAGAGGCCACAATTTGGAGAGGCCCGATGATAACCAATGCAATAAATCAATTATTGCAGATGACACATTGGGGTGAACTAGACTATTTAATTGTTGATTTACCACCAGGAACATCTGATGGTCCTTTGACGGTAATGCAAACTCTTAATCTTGATGGATTTGTAATTGTCACGGCTCCACAAAGGGTTGCGAAATTAGATGCTATAAGGTCTATAAATATGATCAAAAAGCTTAATCAAAACGTTATTGGTGTAGTTGAAAATTTTTCAGGTCCTGTTTTCGGGTCTGGAGCAGCAGATGAGATTGCTGAGCAATTTGATATACCTAAACTAGGTACAATTTCTTTGAACGGCGAACATAATTCTGGTTCAAAACCAGCCTCAATGACATCAAAAACTGTCAAAGATGAATTTTTAAAAATTTCAACTGCTGTTATTAATAATTTTAAGGATTAAATTTTTCTAAGTTCTTCTGATAACCTTCTGCCTACAACATCTTCCTCGCCATCATATAATCCAAATGGAGAAATTCTTGTAAGATTTCCATTAAAGTTTCCATCCATATCTTGATCACACCTGATCCATATTCTTGGATCTCCATCCCTGAGTGCATTCTGAACATCCATCAATGTTGCGCCTTCTTTTGTTAATGTAATCTTTACTCCATGAGGATCGTGACCAAGTGTATTTTCTTGAACCTCCACTTCAATGCCGTCGATGTCTTTAATATATGATGCAATTTTTATACACAATTTTTCAGCTTTAGCCAGCCTATCTTCATGATTTATATTCATCCACATTTTTGCTGCTTCAACTGCACCTATTATTTCTTGTCTGTCTATTTTTTGAGGTCTTCCTACTCCCCTGACCCTTCTCATTTCATAAGATATAAAGCTTTGTAAAGCAACTTTATTAACCAAATCCTTACTTCCAACAACAAAGCCGGTTGAATGAGGTGCTCCAAAATATTTTGCAGCGTAAGAAACGGAGTCAGCACCCATATTTGAATATTTTGATAAATTTTCTAGAGGATATATTTGACCTGCAGCATCAACCATTACAAATAAGTTATTTTTTTTGGCTATACTAATTGTTTCTTCTAGGCTTAATTCATTTGGATCATGGTATGTTTCATTAGCAACATAATGAATTGCTACGGTTTTATCAGTAATTGAATTTTCTAAGTGTTCAGGTGTAACTCTATCTTTATCACCAAATTCTACTAATTTTGCTCCTGCATAGGTTAAACATCTTTCATAGTGATACCTTTGTCTTGACTGAATTAAAATTTCATCTTTCATTCCTGTTGTATCAGGCAATTTTACAATTAAATCATCATCGTCCCCAGCCATAAATGCAGCTGTAGTCAAAGTTAATGCAGATCCAGCTCCAGATGTAATATAACAAGCTTCAGCGCCAAACAATTTTGCAATGTAGTCCCCTGCTTTTTGCTCAAGTTCATCCATCGGTACGTACATATCTTGCGCACTTTGCATAGCATTTATAACTTGCTGCGGTTGAGTAGATCCACCTAACAATGTAACACTACCTATAGCGTTAATTATTGGCTTTATTCCAAGTTCAGAGTATATTTTATTTACCATTGTTTACCTCAAATAATATTATTAACTAAGAATTTAAATTATACGATAATGACGAAAAAGAGAATAATTAAATCTTCAAATATTGCTAACGATGATCTTAGTGGGTGGGTAAAAAATCATGCTTTAATTATTGATAATGGAATAATATCTAATGTTATTCCACAAGGCGACATACCCAAATCCTCCTCATATGAAATAATAGATTTTGGCGAATCCTATGCAATCCCTGGAATAATAGAAACTCACGCCCATTTACAATTTTCAGCAACACATGATGCATATGAAATTTATTTCAAGGAAGATGAAAGTCAAAGATACGAAAGGGCAATAAAAAATGCAGAAAGATCACTTTTGTCAGGCGTAACATCACTTAGGGATTTAGGTTCACCCAATGATTTAATTTTTCCTTTAAAAAAAGATATAGATGATGGGTTAAAGAAGGGTCCAAATATATTTCCTACCGGGACGCCAATAACTATAAAAGATGGTCACTGTTGGTTTTTTGGTTCAATTGCACATACATCGAGTGAAATTTTTAAAGTTATTGATAATCAATTAAATTTAGGTGCTACACATATTAAAATAATGGCTTCAGGTGGGAATTTTACTCCTAGTTCAAATCCAAGAATTTCTCAATATTCATTTGAAACAATTCAAGAAACGGTAAATTACTGCAACAGTAACAATACTTATCTATGTGCACATACATTATCAAAAAATTCTACAATTCAATGCATAGAAAGTGGTGTTCAAAATATCATACATGGTAGATGGTTTGATGAGTCCATAGATAAAGCCTATTCATTTGATGAAGATTATTCAAAAATGATTGTCGATAAAGGTCTATTTGTAGATTCAACTATTTCAAAACATTTATTGGAGTATGAATCAGAACTTAAGGGCGAAGAACAAAGGCCATCAAATCCCAATGTAAATTCTGAACCAACATTTGAAAGTATTATTAATATATTTAGATATCTTGATTCAGAAGGGGTAAAAATTATTGGTGCCTTAGATATGGGCATGTCAAAGGCAGATTTCAATAAAGCTGTTGCAAGCGCTTGGGCTCATGTTGAGTGGTTAGGTTTTGATCATTGGAAAGCCATTAAAAGTATAACGTCAACCAATGCTGAGGCAATGAGAATAGATGACAGGAAAGGGTTGATATCTAAGGGTTATGATGCAGATATGGTATTTTTTAAAAAGAATCCAATTGAAAATATAAGAAATCTAGTTTTTAATCCTCAACATGTTATTAAAGAGGGAGAAATAATTTTTTAATCATCCTCAAGTGTAGATGTGTCTCCTTCAGGGAGACCTAATTCTCTAGCTTTAAGGAGCCTTCGCATTATTTTACCGCTTCTCGTTTTAGGCATAGTTTCAACATATTCTATATCTCTAGGCGCAACACCTGATGATAATTTATTTTTAGCAAATTTCATCAATTCAAGTTTCAATTCTTTATTCCACGAGTAACCGTTATTTAATGATACGAATGCCTTTACTACTTCCATTGCAATTTTATCAGGAATACCAATTACACCTGCTTCTGCAACAGCTTCATGTTCAATTAAAGTGCTTTCAACTTCAAAAGGGCTAACTAAATGTCCAGCAGTGTTTATTACATCATCTGACCTTCCCTGAAACCAGAAAAAACCATCTTGATCCACAAAGGCTTCGTCTCCAGTAATGTACCAGCCTTTTTTGAACCTTGAATTATATCTATCATCATTCTTCCAGTATGCAAAAAACTGCGATGGCCACCCAAGTTTCACAGCTAGAATACCTGGTTCATTTGGACCTAATCTATTTAAGTCTTTATCAAGAATTGCAATATCAACGCCAGGGATTGGAACGCCCATACTTCCTGGTCTTATCTCCATGAATGAATAATTTGCGCACATAATTGCACCAGTTTCAGTTTGCCACCAATTATCATGAATAGGCATTCCATAATTTTCATTCCCCCAAACCACTGCTTCTGGGTTTAACGGTTCTCCTACGCTAGCTATAAATCTCAAAGTAGCAATATCATGTTTTGATATTGGGTCAGAACCAGCTTTCATTAGCATTCTTATTGCAGTAGGTGCTGTATACCAAATAGTAACTTTATGGTCTTGGATAATCGAATACCATTTTGAAGCAGAATATCCACCTTCATAAATTATTTGCGTTAACCCATTGCTCCATGGAGCAAACATTCCATATGAAGTACCAGTAACCCAGCCAGGATCAGCAGTACACCAATAAATATCACTTTCCTTCATATCTAAAGCCCATTTTCCAGTAGCATATTGCTGAACTATTGATTGGTGTCTGTGTAAAGCGCCCTTTGGTTTTCCGGTAGTACCAGAAGTGTAATGCATGATCGAATAATCATATTGCGAAGTATTTTCAATTGAAGAAATTGGCTCAATTTCATCCATTAATTTCTCATATGAAAGATCATTTTCAACAAGCGGGTTTTCATTTCTTCCATTTTTATTAACTATAATTAAATTTTCTAAATCAGGTAGTTCTTTAATTATGCCATCAATTTTTTTTCTTAGCTCAGGTTGAGTGATAAGAATTTTTGCACCAGAATCTATCATTCTATCTTTTACTGGCTCAGGTCCAAATGCAGAAAATAAAGGACCAACAATTGCACCAATTTTCAGACCCCCAAAAACAGCAATGTAACATTCAGGAAGCCTGTCCATAAAAACAAATACTCTATCACCTTTTTTAATACCTAATTTTTTTAAAACTCCTGCAAATTTATCGGTTAATAATTTTAAATCACTAAAAGTGTATGTTTCAGATTCATCGTTTTTGCCATGCCAAATCAAAGCTTTTTTTTCACCTTTTCCACTTTCAACATGACTATCTATGCAGACATGAGCATTATTTAAACCTCCACCTGGGAGCCAAGGAATTTCATTAAAAACATCTTCCCAGTCAAAATCTTTTTTAAATTCGCTTAAATTTTCAATATTTGGTGTAATTTTTGGCTTACGACTACCAATTTTCTCAATTTTCTCAAAATCCATTATATCCCCATACAATTTTTAGCATTTAAGTTTTTATTCAACTAATATATCATTAATCAACTATTAATTTTCAACACAGATTAATTTATAATAAATTACCGAAGTTGATATGAAAAATTTAAGCAGAGTATTTAATAATGAAAGTATTATTTTTAAAAGATAATTTACCAACAGCAATGGCCGGTGAAATAAAAGATGTAAAGCCGGGTTTTGCTAGAAATTTCTTAATCCCACAAGGTATAGCTGAACTAGCAAATAAATCTTCGATAGCACGAGTAGAAAAACTTAGAAAACAAGCTGAAGTTCGAAGAAGTGAAATGAAATCTAAGTGGCAAACAGTTGCCAATGAAATTAATTTATTAAGTCTTGAAATTGTAGCTCAAACTGGTCCAACCGGAAAATTGTTTGGGTCTGTAACTAATTCACAGATTGCTTCATCTATTGAAGAAAATCTTGATGGCGTAACTATTGATAGAAGATCAATAAGAATACCACAACCAATTAAAATGATTGGGTCTTACAAAGTACCAATGAAATTGTTTGAAGGTGTTGACGCTGAGGTTAATTTAAATGTTAAATCAGATGGAAATATTATGACTGAAGAAATGGTTGAGATTACAGAAGGTAAAGCAGAAGAGGATCCTGAAAAAGACAACGAATCAAAAGGTGAATCTATTGAACTTACATCTGAAAATAAAACCGAAGAAAATGAAGAATCTACTGACGAAGTAGTTGAAGATTTAAAAGAAAGCGCCCCAGAAATAAAATCTAGCGAAGAAGAGTAATATTGCTTGGTGAAAAACTACCACCTCATGATATTGAAGCAGAAGTGTCGGTAATTGGTTCAATAATTATCGATGGGGATTCACTTGTAAAAATTTCAGGCTTTTTGCAACCTTCTGACTTTTTTAGCGAGTCCCATGAAATGTGTTACCAGTCATGTATAGAAATGCTTGAAAGTGGTGTAGCTATTGATGAAACAACGCTTGGTGATTTTTTAGAATCAGAAGGAAGACTTTCTAAAGTTGAGGGAGGTAGAGGTTATTTAGCTCATATGGTTTCTCAAGTTCCTACACATTTACATATTGAATATTATGCACGTGTTGTACATAGAACAGCCACTCATAGAAGACTAATATCTGCAGCAAATGATATTGCCAAAATTGGTTTTCAAAACAGTCAAGATGTCGATGATGCATTAAATCAAGCAGAAGATATTTTATACGATATAAGATCTTTTCATGACTCTAGAGACTTTGTGCTTTTAAAAGATCCGTTAGATTATTATTTGAGATTCGATGATGAAGAAGAGACAGACAGAGCACCACTTCCGTCAGGATTCCCTGATTTAGATGATTTATTAGGGGGGCTTAATAGATCTGACATGATTGTTCTAGCAGCAAGACCCAGTATTGGAAAAAGTACATTAGGGCTTAATATTGCTAGGAATATCGCAGGAAATGGGAAAAAGGTTGCAATTTTTAGCCTTGAAATGGGTGTTGATCAAATTGCAATGAGATTATTATCTGCAGAAGCTAAAATTGAAACCAACAGAATAAGGCAGAGGCTGACCACTGAAAGAGAAGATGAAAGGGTTTCTGAGGCAATTGGTAGGCTTTCAGATTTGGACATAGCTATAGACGACACTCCTATCCAAACTGTTACAGAAATGAGAGCAAAGGCGAAAAGATTACAAAAGGAAAGAGGGCTAGACTTTGTAGTGGTTGATTATATGCAATTAATTTATGGGGGACGAGGTGCAAATGAAAATAACAGAGCACAAGAAGTAAGCAGAATATCAAGAGCACTAAAAGGAATGGCAAGGGATTTAAATGTTCCGGTTATAGCTATTTCACAGTTAAGTAGATCAATTGAACAAAGACAAAGTCATAGGCCAGTACTTTCAGATTTAAGAGAAAGTGGAAGTATTGAGCAAGATGCGGATATTGTAATGTTTATTCACAGAGAAGAAAAATATATATCTGAAGAAGAATGGTTAAGATCAAGATCGATTGAAGAAGCATACCCAAAGGGATTATCAGAATTAATAATAGCTAAACACAGAAATGGCCCAATTGGAAATGTCAATTTGGTTGTTCAAGACCAATTTGCCAGATTTATGTCAGCCAATAGGCAATAAAATGGTTCAAAAAAAAATATGGGAAGATGAAGTGCCAGAGTGGCTAGATATTTTAGATAGACTGGAAGAGGTAAATAAGGAAGATGCGGATAATAATTTTATTAATGACATAGAAGAAGACTTTGATAAATTATTAATTGTAGATGAAGCAAAAAAATTCGTTTACTATTGGAGTGGCAAGAGAAAATTAAAAACTAACAGAAAAGGAAGCTGGAAACTTGGTTGGAAAAACTGGCTTAATAAAGCTTTAAGGCAAAAAGAGAATTATGAAAGATCTAAGAAAAAATCTGGAGAGTATTCAAAATCATCTGAATATCAAAGGTCAAGAGAATACCTCGAAGAAGTTCAGAGAAAGAGAAATGAAAGAAATAGACGAAGATATGGATAAGATTAATTGTGAAAAATGCAATGATCTCAAATGGGTTTCTTTAAAAAGTGATGATTTGAAGTATGTTTTATGTGTCGATTGTGAAAAAGATACAGGTACCAAGAAAAAATATGAAGATTATCTAAATTATAAAGATTTAGGTGATATCACGCTTCAAATGCTAAAAAAAATGACTTTTAAAAATTTTAAAACATCTCAAAAAGATTCAAATCTAAATGAAGCTAAAGAAGTATCATTAAAATTTTCAGAAAATCCTGATGGATGGTTGTTGTTAACAGGTCCCACAGGGGTCGGAAAGACACATTTATCAGTAGCTATTGCTGGAAATAGAATCAAAGAATTTCAACCGGTATATTTTGGTTTTTTACCAAATATATTAGAGAGGCTAAGAAATTTTGCAAATGGGCAACCGAATAACTTTTTGAATTTCCTAACAGAACAACCTTTCTTAATAATTGATGATTTAGGGTCACAAACTAATAGTATTTGGGCTGAAGAAAAAATTTACCAACTAATAGTTACAAGGCATAATAATGGATTGCCTACAGTTATTAATACAAGGGCTACTGAATTTAAGGAGGATTTAGCATTTAATCCTCAAATTAATGAAGCGATTGCTTCAAGGCTTCAAGATGTAAAAATGGTAAATGAAATACCTATTATTGCTAAAGATTTCAGGAGTTAATTTTGAATAAGGAAAAGTTTAAAAAAATAATTCCTGATAATTATAAAATTGAAAAACTCTATACAGGGACTATTTGGGCTGAAGGGCCTGTCTGGATTAGCGAAAGAAATTTAATTGTATGGAGTGATGTGAAAAGTAACAAAATGCTTTCGCATAACATTCAAACGAAAGATACATCTGATTTTAGAAATCCTTCAGAATTTAACAATGGCAATTGCACAGATTTATCTGGAAGACTTATAAGATGCCAGCATGGAAAAAGAAGGGTTATAAGGGAAGAAAAAAATGGTAGCATAATCATAATTGCAGATAACTACGATGGAAGAAAATTAAACTCTCCTAATGATGTAGCTGTTAGCAAGTCAGGTAATATATGGTTTACTGACCCTCCTTATGGAATTTTAACAGATCAAGAAGGTCATAAATCTCAAAGCGAGCAAGATGGTAACAATTTATTTATGGTGAATAAAAATTTAGAAATAAAAAAAATTGATGCAAAATTTGATAAACCTAACGGCCTTGTATTTTCACCAGATTGTAAATATCTTTATGTCGCAGATAGCGGAGCAGCAGAGCCAGGAAATTTTGATTTATCTAGGCCTCATAATATTCAGAAGTTTGAGTTAGATGAAAATGAAAATATTATAAATAATGAAATTTTTACTGAAATAGACAATGGTTTTCCTGACGGTATGACTGTAGACATTGAAGGAAATTTAATTGTTTGTGATCCAAATGGTAAAAAAATACATATATTTGATCCTTCGTCTGAAATAATTGGATACATTGATATACCTGAAAGGGTTGCAAACTGTACTTTTGGTGGAGAAAATAGATCTGATTTATATATAACAGCTTCAACTTCGCTATATAAGTTAAAAACACTTACAAAAGGATTATGAATAAAGAAATAGAAAAAAAATGTATTGATGCTATAAGATTTCTTTCAATAGATATGGTGCAAAAGGCGAATTCAGGTCACCCAGGAGCACCAATGAGTTTAGCTCCTCTTGCATTTACATTATGGAAAGATCATCTTGTTTTTAATCCTGAAAATCCCGATTGGGTAAATAGAGACAGATTTATTCTTTCTGCCGGTCATGCATCTGCACTATTGTATTCTATGCTTCACTTGACTGGGTACAATTTAACTATCAATGATTTAAAAGAATTTAGACAATTTGGAAGTAAAACACCAGGCCATCCAGAAAATACAATTACAGATGGAGTTGAAGCAACAACAGGTCCGCTAGGACAAGGATTTTCAAATGGCATTGGTATGGCAATAGCTGCGAAAAAAATAAATACACATGATAAAAGATTAGGTAATCACAATATTTATTCTATTGTTTCAGATGGAGATTTAATGGAAGGCATAACTTCTGAAGCAGCCTCACTAGCTGGAACACTTAAATTAAATAACATTATTTATATTTACGATTCTAATAAGATTTCGATTGAAGGTTCTACAGATAAAGCTTTCACAGAAAATGTAAAATTAAGGTTTGAGTCATATGACTGGAATGTAATAAATATAGAAAATAGTGAAGATTATGAAATAATTTCAGATGCAATAAGTAATGCCAAAAATTCTGATAAGCCTTCCTTGTTAATTCTAAAATCAAAAATAGGTTTTGGAAGTCCGAATAAATATAATTCAGAAAAAGCCCATGGTGAAGCATTAGGTGAAAATGAAGTAGATCTGACTAGAAAAAAACTAAAATGGCAATATGCACCTTTCGATATACCTGAAGAAATATATTCTTATTTTTCAAAAATTGTAAGTGAAAAAATAAAATTCTATAACTCTTCAGATACCAAGAATATCTCATACCCTGAATTAAATCTTGATGAAGATTGGATAAAAAATTTAATTGATGAGGATTTACCTGAGAATATATCAACAAGAGATGCTTCTGGAAAAATTATTAATAATTTAGCATCACAAACTAATTTAATTTTTGGCGGATCTGCCGATTTAGCTGGATCGACTAAAACATTTATAGATAATTCAAATTCAATTAATTATCAAGATTTTAGCGGATTAAATATGCATTATGGGGTAAGAGAGCATGCAATGGCAGCAGTAAATAATGGTATTGCACTATATTCAAACTTTATTCCATATGGAGGGACTTTCCTTATATTTTCAGATTATATGAGAAATTCTATTAGATTATCTGCACTCAGCAAACTGCAAGTGTTGTATATATTAACTCATGACTCAATAGCTCTTGGCGAGGATGGCCCAACTCATCAACCAATATCTCAATTAATGTCATTAAGATTAATTCCTAATTTAAATGTATATCGACCAGCGGATTATTTAGAAACGATTATCTGTTACAAGAAATCTTTAACAACGCCAGACACCCCTTCTGCATTTGTACTTAGCAGGCAAACATTGCCTACATTAAAGATTGATGATTTAAAAAATATTGAAAAGGGCGCTTACATAATTAAAAGAGAAAATAATAATTTGAAGATTGATTTAATTTTAATTTCTACAGGATCAGAAGTTAGTTTATGCTTAGAAGCTTCAAAAAAATTGCAAGAAATGAATGTAAACACAAGAGTTGTATCTATGCCATGTTGGGAGCTTTATGATAAACAAAGCAAAGAATACAAGGAAAGCATATTACCTAAAGATATAAACAATAGGATATCAGTAGAGGCTGGCACTTCTATTGGATGGTCTCAATATGTAGGTGATAGTGGCATTTCAATTGGAATTAATGATTTTGGTGAATCAGCGCCTGGAAAAATAATAATGGAAAAAAAAGGGTTTTCAGTAGAAAATATATGTAATACATATAAAAAATTACTTGAAAGGTAAATTTTAAATGAAAATTGCTATTGGTGGTGATCATGGGGGATTTGATCTAAAAGAAAAAATTAAAATTATTCTCCAATCAAAAAAACATGAAGTTATAGATTTAGGTGCACATGATTATGTACCAACAGATGATTATCCAGATTTTTGTTTTCCAGTGGCAAAAATGGTTGCAAATAATGAAGTAGATAGAGGAATAATTTCTTGTATGAGTGGTATTGGAGCTGTGATTACAGCCAATAAAGTCAAAGGTGTTAGAGCAGGATTATGCCACACAGAATATTTAGCTAGACAAGGTGTAGAACACGATGATATGAACGTATTATGCATTGGATCAAAAATTGTAGATCATGAAATTGTTGAAAACATGATAGAAGAGTTTCTAAATGCAAAATTTTTAACTGAAGAAAAATATTCTAGAAGGTTAAAAAAAGTAATAGATATTGAAAAATCAGAAGGCAATTAATTGAACAAAGAAATTTTAAAAATTAATAACTTAAAACAATCAATATGGATTGATTCGATATCAAGAGGAATGATTCAAACAGGTAAAATTGAATCAATGGTAAAAAATGGAGTTAGTGGTATAACTTCTAATCCAGCAATATTTCAAAAAGCCCTCACTAATGAAGATACTTATGATAATGATATTAATAAAATTATAAGCTCAGGAACTAAAGATCCGAAGGAAATTTTTCAAAAGCTTTCTATTAAAGATATTACTGATGCATGTAAAATTCTATATCCAGTTTATGAAAAAAAAGATTCCAAAGATGGATTTGTGAGTATTGAGATAGATCCTAAATTCGCAAGAGATACAGAGAAAAGTATTAAAGAGGGCATCTATTTATACGAATCAATTAATCAACCAAATGTTATGATTAAAGTTCCAGGGACAATTGAGGGACAGCCTGTAATTGAAGAATTAATAAGTATGGGCATAAATGTAAATGTAACTCTATTATTTAGCCGCAAAATGTATTGCGAATCTGCAGTATCTTATATAAAAGGTCTAAAAAAAATAAACAAGAATCAGGTAAATATAAAAAATGTAAATTCTGTTGCGTCATTTTTTATAAGCAGGATTGATACTGAAGTTGATAAAATTATAGATGACGATCATAAGGGGAAAATAGCAATTTATAATGCAATAAAGGCCTATGAAGATTATGAAAAAATCTTTTCTGATAAAGATTTTAAAGATTTGGAAAAATTAGGTGCAAATACTCAGAAATTGCTTTGGGCTTCAACCTCAGTTAAAAATCCCGATTATGAAAAACTTCTTTATGTTGAAAATCTTTTAGCTCCAGAAACTGTTAACACTGTCCCTGAGGATGTTTACAATGAAATCATAAATAATGTAAATGATTATAAAAGTTTTCTTGATGAAGAAATAGTTGACTTAATTTCTGAAAGCTCTATTTCAGAAAAAGATTTTGAAAGCATAACAGATAATTTATTATCAGTTGGAATTAGGCTATTTGAAGAAGCTTTCGATAGTTTAATTGCAGAGTTAGAAAAAAAATTACCTTAATAATGTCGGATTATTCCTTAAATTCATCATTAAAAAAAATTGATAATGATGTACGCGAAGAAATACTGCAGATATTAAACAAAGAAGATATTTGGATTAAAAATTCTTTACCCGCTATAGAAAGGCTGGGATGGATTGAGTTTAATAATGTAATTGAATCATCGCTAAATGATTGCAGTTCAGTTCTTAAAGAAATTAAAAGCGATTTCATTATATTTATCGGGATGGGCGGAAGTATACAAACCGGGAAAGTAATAAAAGAATTAAATAATTCCAAAAAAATTTTATTTATTGATTCCACTCATCCGCTAGAAGTAAAAAAAATATCCAAAAAAATCATTTTAGAAAAATGCACTTTTATTATTATGAGCAAATCAGGTTCTACTCTTGAAACAGAAAAAGTAATGAATTTTTATATTAATCAAATGAAAATAAATAATATAAGAAATTTTGAAAAAAAATTCATTGCTATTACTGACAAAGGAACTAAGTTAGAAAAATTTGCTCTAAAAAGTAATTTTTTAAAAGTTATTACTACACCAGAAAATATAGGCGGGAGGTTTTCGTCTTCTACAGCTTTTGGGGTAATGCCCTTTCTATTAGCTTCTGAAAAAAATATTGAAAAATATGAATTTGATATGGATGAAATTATAAAAAAATCTTCCATATTATCAGCCTGTTTAATACATGAAATTGAAAAAAATAGTTTTAATAAGATTTGTTTTAAGATATCAAATAATTTATCTCAATTGGGCGTTTGGTTAGAACAATTAATATCTGAATCTTCGGGCAAAGGTAATAAAGGTGTAACTCCTATTATTTCAAATTTAAAAGATAAAAATTCTGAAATAAAGATCTATAACATTCGAAATGAAGATGAAATTTTATTAAATATACGTATTAACAATGAAGATATTTTAAAAGATATGTTTATTTGGCAAATTGCTATAAGTTTTATTTGCAAAAGAATAAAAGTATTTCCTTTTGATGAACCTGATGTACAAAGTGCTAAATTAAATACAATGAATTTATTGAAATCAAAAAAAGATATTCATTTGGAAGCTATGCAAATTGAAAATCAATCATTTTCAGAAATTATTAAAAATAATTTAAATAATGAAATCTTATATATAAACTTATATTTATCTGAAACAGAAAATTTAAATAGAGAATTACAGAAATTTAAGTTAAAAATTAAGGAAAATAAAAATATTTCTTCTATTTCAGGTTATGGGCCAAGATACTTACATTCAGTAGGTCAATTACAAAAGGGTGGTCCAAAAAATATTTGGTCTATATTTATATACGATAAAGAAGAGTTTGGAAGCATTAATGAAGATAAAGAATATGACGAATTAAAAAAAATTTTTAAAGCACAATTAATAGGAGATTTTTTTGCACTAAAAGATAAGGGGATTAATACTTATTTACTTAATATAGATACAAAATTATCAAATCCATTTGATAATTTTATCAAACAGATAAAGGAGTAGAAATGGAAATAGCAATTGTTGGTCTTGGCAAAATGGGGTTAGGAATTTACAAAAGACTTACTAAAAAAGGAATTAAAGTTTATGGATTTGATTCAGGATGGAGTGAAAAAAAATATTCTGAAAATAAGGTAATTGGAGCAAAAAATCTTCAGGATCTTGTAAATTTATTTAGTTCAAATTCAAAAAAAATTATATGGTCCATGGTTCCTTCTGGAAAGGCAACAGAAGAAACAATAAATGATCTCAGCAAATTACTAAAAGATGGAAGTATTATTATTGATGGCGGCAATTCTTATTACAAGAAATCAATAGAAAATTATAATTTACTGAAGAAAAATAAAATATCATTTCTTGACTCTGGCACAAGCGGTGGAGTTTGGGGAGAAAAAGATGGTTACTGTTTAATGGTAGGAGGAGAAAGAAAAGATTTTGATCATTGTGAGCCAATTTTTAAAGCACTATCCACTAATGAAAAAGGATATGGTTATATGGGCCCTAGTGGATCGGGACACTTTGTAAAAATGATTCATAATGGAATTGAATATGGGATGATGCAATCAATGGCAGAAGGTATTGAAATCTTAAATCAAAAAAAGGAGTTTAATTTAGATTTAGTTCAAATAACCTCTCTTTGGCAACATGGTAGCGTTGTAAGATCATGGCTATTAGACTTAATGAAAGAAGCGTTGACTGAAAATCCCAATCTTGATGGTATAGCTCCATATGTTGAAGATTCAGGAGAAGGAAGGTGGACAATTCAAGAAGCTATTGACTTAGATGTTGCGGCTCATTCCATTACATCTTCTTTATATTCAAGATTCTATTCAAGGAACAATGATTCATTTGGATTTAAAGTATTATCTTCATTAAGAAATCAATTTGGAGGACATAATATAAAAAAATCTAACTAAAGATTTTTGAATACAATTCTTCTTGTCTATCCATTGCATTTTGGTAAATTATCATACTTTTTTCATCAGGATTGTAAGTATCAGATATTTCAAATTCAAAATCATTTAAAGATTTTTTAACACCCAAGCCAACTAGTGCAAGAATTGCAGTACCTTTACCAGTATCTTGTTCAACATTTGAAACACTTACTTTCATTCCTAAGACATTTGAAATCATTTGCAGCCAATATTTTGATGCCTTTATCGCTCCACCTGATGCTATTACAGTGCACTCTTCGCCAAGGACGGTCATTAGCCGTCTAGAAACTAACCCAAATCTGTAAGCAATTGATTCTAAAAAGGCTTGGTAAATATCTGTTTGGGTTGTTGATAAACGTATACCTGATAATGTACCAGTAGCATTTTCAGCCCACCCAACAGCTCTCTCGCCAGCCAAAAACGGCAATACTGTAAGGCCATGGCTGTCCGGTTTTGATCGCAAAAGCAATTGTTCAAGCTCTCTATTTAAATCATCGGTTTCAATTTCTTCAAAATTAATCTGCATATTCATTAATTTTTTTAACCATAAACCAACATTTCCACCTTCTGAAAAAGCTCCACCAAGAAGACTGTTTTCAGGATCAATTTTATATGCCCATAATCCTTGAGGTATTTTTAAATCAGTTTTTCTAGTGACAACTCTTAATGCACCTGTAGTTCCAATAGATAAAGCAATTTTCTTTTCAGAGTTGCACCCAACACCTAAATTTGAAGAAACCCCATCTCCTACTGGAAGAAAGAAGGGTGTGTCTACAAGATTTTTCCATCTCTTTGAATATTTACTATTTAGACCTACAAGATTAAAATCGTAAGATTTTAGTTCAGGTAGAGAATTTTTTTCAAGTTCAATTGATTTGAGTATAGATTCATTCCAATTAAGTTTTTTTCTATCAAATATTCCAGTCCAGCTAGCTACTGAATAACTCAAAGGTATATTTTTATTATTCATCCATCTTCTTAGTAAATAATTTGAGAAATCTGTCCATAGTCTTACATTTTTAAAAATTTCTGCGTTTGTTCTTCTTAACCATAAAATTCTTGCTGGTATATATGATGTGTGCATTGGACAACCAGTTTCATCGTAAATTTTTTTTTGGTTTATGGCTGCTTTTAAATCAGAAAGTTCTTTATAAGATCTAGTATCTCCATATGTATAAACTTCAGTTAAAGGTTCATTATTATTATCAAGCCCTAATATTGTGCTTGCCATAGTGTCTGACGAAAAAGCAATGATTTCAAAATTAGATGACCTCAATAAAAGTTCATCAATACCTCTTTCTATTAACTCAGCAGATTCTTTTGGGTTAAATATATAAGTACCGTCAGATTTTATTGTCATCCAATGTTCAAACTTTACCTGAAAATCTTTAATTGGATTTGCATTAATATCAAAAAGCCCCAATTTAACAAATGAAGTTCCTATATCAAGAACTAATACAGCTTTCTCTTTATTTTCTTCCACAAGATTTTTCATATTATCATTGCGGAATAATCAAGAAATTATTTTCTCCAGCCAACTGAAGGGGACGTAAGTATTTTTTCTTGAGTTTTTTCCATATCAAGTTTTCCCCATTTCTTTCCTGGGTCTGCTTCTGGAATAGAGTCAATTAAAAGTTGCGTGTATGGATGCTTTGGATTTTTAATTACAGTTTCTACATCACCAGCTTCAACAAGATTGCCTTTATATAAAATCATAATTTCATCGCTTATTTGGTAAGCTGTCGTTAAATCATGGGTTACATAAACAATAGCAATTCCAAGCTCTTTATTTAATTTTGAAACTGCATCAAGAATTGTTGCTCTTAAAGAAGCATCAACGGCTGATACAGGTTCGTCAGCAAGGATCACTCTAGGTTTTAATAATAATGCTCTAGCAACCATAACTCTTTGTCTCTGACCACCACTCAATTGATGCGGGAGTCTTCCAAGAGTTTCAGCTGGAACAAGCCCAACAAGTTCAAGAGCTTTTTCTACCATATCAACAGCTTCATCACGAGATTCAGCCATTTTAAAATTTTGGATTGGTGTAAATAAAACATGATCTACTTTATAAAAGGGATTATACGATCCATAAGGATCCTGGAAAATAGGCTGTACTTCTCTTCTAAACTCTCTTCTCTCATTACGAGAAATTGTAGTCAGGTCCTTGCCATCATACTCAACGGTTCCCGTTGTAGGAGAAGCAATACCCAATAAAAGCCTTGCTAAAGTTGTTTTTCCACTTCCAGATTCTCCTGCCACAGCTATAATTTTAGGATTTTTTTGGTCTAATGACATTGAGATATTGTTTACAGCAACATTCTCTTCTTCCCTAGATAAAAAACCGCCTCCAAAAACTTTACTAACATTTTTTGCTTCTAATACATTTGCCATATGAAATTCTCCTTTTACTTACCGTAATCTGCACACTTTTTGCAGTCTTGTATAAAATGATCTTTAGCTACATTTACCCAAGGTATTTTGGTTGGTGTAGTTTGTCCGATTCTTAAGCAAAAAGCACAACCTTCAGGAAGGTTAAGCAAAGTTGCTGGTAATCCAGGTATACCTATAAAGTCCTTTTTATTACTTAATGTAGGTAAGCTTTTGATTAATAGTCTAGTATATGGATGCTTTGGTGATTTGAATACAGTTTTAACAGGCCCTACTTCAACTAATCTACCAGCATACATAACACCTACATGATCTGAAAACTGAGCAACAAGACCCATGTCATGGCCAATTAATATAATTGATGCATGCAAACCTTCTTGCAGCCTACCTAGAGTTTGCATTACGTTTCTTTGCACCACTACATCAAGAGCACTTGTAGGTTCATCTGCAACTATAACTCTTGGTTGCATTGATGTTGCTATTGCTATTGCTACTCTTTGCTTCATCCCTCCACTAAGTTCATGTGGATACATTTCTGCGACCTGAGGAATCAAGTCAACACTCTTGAGAAGTTTTTCAACAATCTCTACTTGCTCTTCTTTAGAAAGTTTTTCAGATTTATTTATTTGGTGGTCATATAAACCATCAAGTAATTGATTTTTAATTTTCATTACTGGATTCAATGAATTCATAGCACCTTGAGGAACAAGTGCAACTTCGTTAAGTCTTTGAAGCCTCATTTCTTCTTCATCAATATCTAAAAGGTCTTGATCGCCAACAATTACCTTGCCACCAGCGATTCTTCCTGGTGCCCTAGTGAGTCTCATTAGAGCCATTGCTAAAGTACTTTTTCCGCTACCAGATTCGCCTACTAAAGCCATTCTCTCACCCTGCCGCAATGAAAAACTTACACCGTCAACAGCTTTTACAACTCCATCTGGCGTATCATAATGGACTTTTAAGTCCTGAACGTCTATACCAACCCCGGCATTTGATGAGGATGATTTTTTTGAATTTTTCTTTGCAGTTGTCATACTCTTTTCCTTAATCTAGGGTTTGACCATTCGTCTAAACCAGCTGTCATTAAAAATAAGCCAACAAATATCATGGCCAAAACAAGAATTGGAGGACCAAACCACCACCACATACCATGCAATATTGATGAAAACTGTATGTTCCAATAAATTGTCATTCCAAGAGTTGGACTATCAAATGGCCCTAACCCTAATGCCTCTAGTCCAACAGATGCTAATATTGCAGATGCAACAGAACCAACCAATGAAGCGCCAATATATGGTGCTAAGTTAGGTAACATTTCTTTAAACATAATTGAAAAGCCAGAAGTACCACTTAATCTTGCAATTTCCACATATAACTGTTCTCTCATAACTAATACCTGAGCTCTTATAGTTCTAGCTGGCCATACCCATGCAACTGCAGAAACGGCAAGACCCATTTGGGGAACACTAAGACCACTTTGAAGGTTTACAGCAATAACAATTAGTATTAGTATCCCAGGAATTGTTAATCCAACATCAACAATAGTACTTATTACTTGGTCTATCCAGCCCCCATAGTAAGCAGCCATAAATGCAAGTATTGTTCCAACAGTAATCCCTATTAGTCCTGCAATAAGTCCAATTTGAAGAGTTAATGGTATTCCTGCGATCATAACAGCCATAACGTCTCTTCCTTGACGATCAGTACCTAATATATATCCGTTAGCTCTTGTGACTGGATTATAAGAATCCTTTTGAAATGGAGCTAAATCTGGCCCCCCACTTAGAGGTCTATATCTTTCAACTTCATAAGTTGCGTAACCTATAGCTACAAATAAAAATAATGCTAGAAATAAACCCAAACCTACACCTAGTGATGGATTACGTTTAACATATCTCCAAAAATCTTCGGCTCTTCTTTTAAAAGTTTTCTTCGTAAAATCTTGTGTTGTTGTTGCAGTAGCCATTTATCCGCCTTTCTTGTAACTAACTCTTGGATCAAGAAGAGGGTAAGTTACATCGATAATAAAAGTTGCTAGACCTAAAGTTACGATCACAATGAAAATCATTCCTCTAATAACAAAGAAATCATTTAACTTAATTGCTTGATAAAGAGTGTTACCAAGTCCAGGATATCTAAATATAACCTCAACAAGAACTGAACCCGTAAAAACAGTTCCTAAGGATAATGCTAATGCTGTAGTTTGAGGCAATATTGCATTTCTTACAGCATAGTTAAAAAATAATCTAGTGCTCCTTAAACCTTTAGCTTCAGCAGCAATCATAAAATCCTCACCCTGATTTGTTACCATCATTCCTCTCATACCTAATGCCCAAAAACCAAGAGAGGCAAGTACAATGGATGAAGCTGGTAATACAGCATGGTGTATAACTTGACCAATGAATGAAAAGCTCCAGTTAGGTAATTGCGCTACTGCATAACCACCAAATAGAGGAAACCAATCTAAATTGAATGCAAAAATATAAATCAACACTAAAGCTAATAAGTAATATGGTATTGCAGCTAGAGTAAGGATTGGCATAAACACATATTGGAGGAAATTTGGAGATTTAGGCCATCCAAGCAACGCTCCTGCTATAGTACCAATAAAAAAAGCTAAGAAAGTACATACTGAAAGCAAACCAAATGTCCAAATTACTGAATCACCAATTAATGAATTTACAGATTTTGGGAAATAAGCGATGGATGGTCCAAAATCGAATCTAAATAAATCAAACATGTAGTTTTTATATTGAACAATTAGAGGTTTATCTAATCCAAATTTTGCAGAATATGATGCAGCCATTTCTTCAAGCCCAGCCTGCATGTGACCACCTCTTTGGGCTTCTAATAATAATTTTTCTTTTACAGGATCTTGACCTGATAATCTTGGAATTAAGAATATTGCTGTACTAGCAATCCAAATAATTAGTAGAAAAAATAGAAATCTCCGGAAAACATAATTAGTTACAATTACGGAGAGAATGTTTTTAATGGCCATGTTTTATATCCTAACTAATTTTATAATCATTAAATTCTATTATGCATTTCATTTTTTGCAATAGATTTATTTTAATCAAAATTTATATTAATGAAACGACTAAATTAATATATCGCCCAAATTAATGTTTTACAAGTTTTTGTTACAAAGGTGTTTCCTGAATGTTTCATAAAGTATTGCATTTTCAAAAAATATGGTATTATTCCTTAATCATCTTGTTAAAAAAGATGCTGTTTTGTACTTGAATAGCACTAAGAGTTTAACTCGAAGTAACAAGATGACTTATACAAACTAAGTACGGGCAACTGCCCGTTCATAAAGGAGAAAAGGTAGATGAGTCGAAAACTTCTATCATTAATGCTTGCCGCGTTGATGTCCCTTTCTCTTGTTAT
>Ga0163111_10000514_pt1 | contig 23198 bp, 26 predicted proteins | sample CRUFie1St18metaG_FD_109645 | JGI IMG/M metagenome (GOLD analysis project Ga0163111, IMG submission 109645) | Marine microbial communities from the Costa Rica Dome - CRUD Field 142mm St18 metaG | ecosystem: Environmental > Aquatic > Marine > Oceanic > Photic zone | place: Costa Rica: the Eastern... | reverse complement strand
GGAATCACAGCAAAAAGAAAAAAGGCGGGATGGAATAATAAATTCCTAACTCAAATTATCAAAAATTTGTAATGCGTTCGCCATGAACATTACCCCCCTATAAATCAGCACTCTTTATAATAAAAGCACCTACTATTTGCTTGCACCTCATGTAATTATACTTTATAAAGCTGCCCTCGGCAACGTGGCTATTGGTATGCCTAACTTGCTAATTAACTTTAACTTAAGAGCAAAATGCCAAAATTAAAATCACACTCAAGTGCTAAAAAGCGCTTTAGTTTTACCGGCTCAGGCAAGGTAAAATCCACCCAAGCATATAAGCGTCACCGCATGCGTAACCGTAGCCAACAGCAAATCCGTGATTTGCGTGGTACAACTGTTATTGAAAAAGCAGAATGGGCAACAATCAAAAAATTATTACCATACGGTTAAGGAGTAAAAAATGGCAAGAGTAAAACGCGGTGTAACAACCCACGCAAGACATAAAAAAGTTATTAAAATGGCAAAAGGCTTTAGAGGCCGCGCCAAAAACTGCTTTAGAACAGCAATCCAACGTGTAGAAAAATCTCTACAATATGCCTATCGTGATAGACGTACTAAAAAACGTGATTTTAGACAGTTATGGATATCTCGTATAAATGCCGCTGTACGTGAGCATGGACTTGTTTACAGTAAGTTTATGAATGGTGTTAAACTAGCTGGTATTGAGGTGGATCGTAAAATCTTAGCCGAACTTGCAGTATCTGAGCCTGAAGCATTTAAAGCATTAGTTGAAGAGGCAAAAAAAGCCTTAGCAACTAAAGAAAAGAATGCCCCAAAAGCTGAAACTAAAAAAGCTGCTTAAGACAAATGAGTGAGCTAGCAGCTCTACTAAACCAAGCCGAGCAAGATATTACGGCAGCCAAAACCCTGCCCGATATTAATGATTTACGGGTAAAATATTTAGGTAAATCTGGGCTTATCACTAGTAAGCTTAAAACTCTAGGCGCACTACCTGTAGAAGAGCGCAAAACAGCTGGGCAAGAGATTAATAAAATTAAAGAGGCCGTAGCTAAATTAGTAAATGATAAAATTAACCAGCTTGAGCAAGCTGAAATCACTAAAAAACTAGCTACTGAAACCTTAGATATTACCTTACCTATACGCCCTACACCTAAAGGTAGCATACACCCTATTACACAAGTAATTGATGAAGTTACATCTATTTTAGGTGGCCTTGGTTTCAATTTTGTAGATGGCCCTAATTTAGAGGATGACTTTCATAATTTTACAGCTTTAAATATACCAGCCACCCACCCTGCCCGCCAAATGCATGATACTTTTTATGTAGATGTAGATGGTGAAGAGAAAGTATTACGTACTCATACTAGCCCAGTACAAATCCGCACTATGAAGGCAGGCAAACCACCTTTTAAGATCATCTCAGCTGGCCGTACATACCGTAGCGATAGCGATATTACACATACTCCAATGTTTCACCAAGTTGAGGGGTTATATATAGATAAAAATATCCATATGGGGCATTTAAAATATGTACTGCAACAATTTATTGAGCAGTTTTTTGGCATTAAAGACGTGCCAATGCGCTTTAGACCAAGCTACTTTCCGTTTACTGAACCATCAGCTGAGGTAGATATAGGCTGTAGCCGTAATAAAGGTGACCTAAAAATTGGTGCAGGTAATAGCTGGTTAGAGGTATTAGGTTGCGGTATGGTAAACCAAAATGTCCTTAAAAATGTAGGTATTGACCCAGATGAATATCAAGGTTTTGCTTTTGGTATGGGTATTGAGCGCCTAGCTATGCTTAAATATAATATAGCTGATTTACGCACATTTTTTACTGCTGATGCACGCTGGCTAGAGCATTATGGTTTTAATAGCCTTAACATCCCTAACCTGGTGAGTAAGATATGAAATTTACAATCAACTGGCTAAAGCAATATTTAGATAGCAACGCTAGTAATGAAGAAATAATCACTACTTTAACTAACATAGGCTTAGAGGTTGAAGAAGTAACCGACAAAGCCAAAGATTTAGCACCGTTTATTACCGCTAAAATTATTGATGCAAAACCACATCCAGATGCAGATAAACTGCAAGTTTGCACGGTAGACAATGGTAGTGAGAAATTACAAATTGTATGCGGCGCACCTAACGCACGCACTGGTATAGCTGTAGTATTAGCACCTATTGGCGCATATATACCAAAGCATGATTTTAAAATAAAACAAAGCAAAATACGTGGAGTACAAAGTAACGGTATGCTTTGCAGCGCAGATGAGCTTGGCCTAGGTACCGATGCAGATGGCATAATTGAGCTGCCAGAAGATACTGCCCCTGGACAGCCATACGCTAAAACTTTTGGGCTAGATGATTGTATTATAGAAATCGCTATCACACCTAATAGGCAAGATTGCTTAAGCGTTTACGGTATAGCACGCGATTTAGCTGCTGCAGGCTTGGGTGATCTTAAAGATTTAGAAATACCAACCCCGCCTAATAATGGTGAAAATGAAATAAAGATAAACTTAAACACTCAAAATGCTCCTTACTATGTAGGGGTGCAAATTAATGGAGTAGATAATATACAATCTCCAGCTTGGTTACAGCAACGATTGGAAAGTATTGGTATACCTCCAAAGTCTGCATTAGTGGATATAACTAATTATCTAACTTTTGATCTTGGCCGCCCGGCTCATGTTTATGATTTAGATAAATTAAGTAAAGATATCACTATTTTTGAGGCTAAAGGTGGTGAAGAATTTACCAGCCTAGATGATAAGCAATATAAGCTAGAAAAGGGCAATTTAGCTATAAGCTCAAATAATAATATAATTGCTATAGGTGGCGTAATCGGCGGCAAAGACAGTGCGGTAACCGCACAAACTAAAAACATATTTTTAGAAATAGCATATTTTGAGCCAACTGCAGTAGCACAAACTGGCCGTGTTTTACAAATAGATAGCGATGCAAGATATCGTTTTGAGCGCGGTATAGACCCAGCTTTTTTACAAGATGGCGCCGCAATAGCTACTAAATTAATTACTGATATTTGCGGTGGTAGTGCTTACACGCCCGTAATAGCAGGTACAGAGCCTAAGTGGCAAAAAACAATTAATTTTAAACCGCAATTAGTAAAAAACCTAGGCGGTATAGACATTGAGCAATCAGAGATTGAGTTAATTTTAAGCGATCTTGGGTTTGCACTACAACAAGATATAGATGACTTAAACGTATTTGTACCAAGTTGGCGTTGTGATATTGATGGAGCCCCTGACCTGGTGGAAGAAATACTACGCATCTACGGGTTTGATGCCATACCAGTTACACCTTTGCCAGTAAGCAGTAATACCCCTGCCCTGCAAGGTAAGGAGCTTACAACACATAAGGCAAAACGTATTTTAGCAAACTCTGGCTTAAATGAGGTAGTTACATATACATTTATGCAAGGCACAAAAGCCGCATTGTTTACTAACAATAATATATTACAGGTAAAAAACCCTATAAGCACTGATTTAAGCCATTTACGCCCCAGCATTTTGCCAAACCTATTAGATGCAGCTAAATCTAACGCTAACCGAGGCATAAAAAACCTAAGCATTTTTGAGGTAGGCGTACAGTTTGATAACTCTACTGAATTAGTAGTAGCTACAGGTATTCGTAATGGTAATACTAGCGATAAGAACCATTATAATACTACTCAAGCATTTGATATATATCATGCAAAGGCAGATATTTTTGGCTTAATAACGCAGCTAGGCTTTGATGCTAATAAAGCGCAAATAAAAACATATGCCCCAAGCTATTACCACCCTGGCCGCAGTGCTGGCTTATATCTAGGTAAAAATTGCTTAGGGTATTTTGGTGAGCTGCACCCAAATATACTAAAAGAGTTTGGAATAAAAAACCGCATAGTTGGCTTTGAATGTTTTATACACAACTTACCACAAAGTAAGGGTAGCAAAGCTACGTATAATCCTAGTGAGTATCAATCTGTTAGCCGCGACTTTGCATTTGTATTAGATAAGCAGATAAAAATTGGAGATGTGCTGAATCAAATAAATAAAGCTGATAAATTAATTACTAATACTAGTATATTTGATGTTTATGAAGGTGATAAAATAGATACCGATAAAAAATCTGTAGCTATAAATGTAACGATTACCCCACAGGATAAAACACTTAATGATAATGAGATAGAGGCAATCTCACAAAATATAATACACTTGGTAAGTGATAAATTTAACGGGTCTTTAAGAGCGTAAAAAAATAGGCCCGCTAGGGGATAGCGGGCCATTACTACAACTTAGGGGGAGTTTAGTAGTAATTTGGTACTTGGTAATTAGGAGCCGGAGCTAGATAGTTTAAAGTTTGCCCATTTTGCTGCCCTTGGTAAGGCTGGTAAGGCAAGTTATAGTAACTATCATTACTACCTACAGCACCGTTATTACCATACTGATAGTACTGTATATCTTGCTGATACTGTACGGCATTATCCTGCTCAGAATAATCGTAAAAGTAATCATTACTAGCACTAGCAGTGTTATAACTAGTTAGTAAAACTAATATGGTTAATAATGTTTTCATTGTTTTCTTTTGTTTTGGTCTTTTGTTCTTGGGTATTATATAAACCCTATTACTCTACTTGTCAACTAGGGTTTTAGAATAAATTAACAGTTTTAATAAAAATGTAACCAAAATTCATAATTAGCTAATTCCTGCCCAACGTTTTACTAAGCTGGCCTCTATATCAAATATATCCAATACACGGCCTATAGTATGGTTTACCATATCATCTATAGTTTGTGGCTTGCTGTAAAATGCAGGCACTGGCGGGTAAATATATGCCCCCATATCGCTAAGCTTTGCCATATTATTTAAATGGCCACTATGTAGCGGGGTTTCACGCACCATTAATACTAATTTGCGTTTTTCTTTTAATATTACATCGGCTGCACGGCTCATTAAGCTAGTAGTAGTGCCTGCAGCTATCTCACTCATAGTTTTAATACTACATGGTGCAATTATCATACCATCAGTTTTAAATGAGCCACTAGATATACAAGCACCCACATCACCTATTGGATAGTTATAATCAGCTAAGACTTGGATATCAGAGATACTATAATTTACCTCTGATTTTATGGTTAACCCGGCAGATTTACTTATTATTAAATGAGTGTTGATGCCCTGTATAGTTTTTAGCACTTCAAGTAAACGTATACCATAAATAGCACCGCTTGCACCGCTAATACCTATTATAATATTTTTATTATCAACCATCTATCAACTCCTTAGTTGCTTGGTATATATCGGCTTGGCGCATCAAGTGCTCCCCTACTAAAAAGCAGTTTATATTTTTACTTTGCATATTTTGTATGTCTGTATGATTTTTTATACCGCTCTCACATACTACTATGTAATCGCTACTAATCTGTTTAGATAGCTCAATACTTGTATTTAAATTAGTCTCAAAAGTTTTAAGATTGCGGTTATTAATACCAATAAGTTTAGATTTTAACTTTAAAGCACGTTCAAGCTCTCGTTCATCGTGCACCTCAATTAAGCTATCCATGCCATATTCTATAGCTGCCTGCTCTAGCTCATGTGCCTGCCCATCACTTACTGCGGCCATAATTATTAATATTGCATCCGCACCATGGCTACGCGCTTGAGTTACCTGGTATGTATCTAACATAAAATCTTTACGCAATACTGGTATATCTACCTGAGCTGCTACAGATTTTAAATAATCCAAACGTCCTTTAAAATAAGGCTCATCAGTTAATATGCTAATGCATGTAGCCCCTGCCCTAGCGTAATCTTGAGCTATCTGTATAGGGTTAAAACTCTCCCGTATTAACCCCTTACTCGGGCTGGCTTTTTTTACTTCCGCTATTAGGCCAACCTGCCCCGTATTATGTTTTGCCTGTAATGCTTTAAAAAAGCCTTTAGGGTTGGCCTGTGCTTTTATGGCAACCTCTAATTCAGCTAGGTTAGTTTTTGCTTTATGGTTAGCTATTTCATTAAGCTTATCTTTACAAATTTGTTTTAACATCAAAAATATGATAAATTAAAAAGTTAATGGACAGTAATACCAAAATTGAGCGCCAGATTAAAGAGCTAATAGCTGAGCATAAACTATTGCATGAACAAATAGAGGGGTTAGAGTTGAAAAACAATGCTTTTGAGATACTTAATATTAAGCGCTTAAAAAAACGTAAACTAATTATAAAAGATAAAATCTCTTACCTAGAGAGCTTGCTACACCCTGATATTATAGCCTAAGCTATTTTATATAAACATAAACCTCATCAGTTTTACCAACTGCGAGTTCATAGTTAACTCTAATCTGTGCTTTGTTAACGCCTATTTGCTCAATAGCACTGGCAATCTCATTAGCTTTATAACCACCACGGTTAGAGCGTGATACTACCGTAAAAATCACATCCTCCTTTTTACGCACTGCTGCGCTAACAGCTTTATATAGGCTATTTTCATAGGCTACATTTGTCTTATTAAAACGCACTACCATTAACGGGGTAGACGGTTCATACGCCTGTGCCGTACTAACAAAACCAAAAAAAACTGTTAAAATTAAAGCTATCTTTTTCATAATCATCTATTAAATTGGTCATATAATACTAAACTTATGCTTATTAAACAAGGTATCAAAACATATACGGCACACGTTAACCCAAACAAGCCTGACCCGTTAGATAACGCCGAACTTATAGAGGAAAAATTTAATTTTTGGCTTCTACTAACACCAATCAATATCTTTTGGGCAATTGCTAATAGATGCTGGCTGTTGTTAGGCCTAATAATATGTACGGAGCTAACCACATTTTATTTACTAGATTCAGGCATATTAGATAAGCTAAGCGCTGGCTGGATAAAGTTAGTAATATTTGGATATCTAGCTCTTAATGGTAATGATTTTAAGCGTAACGCCTTACAAAAACGTGGGTTTATAACTACCGATATTATAACTGCCACTAATATAGCGGATGCTAACCATCGTTTTTATAATAACTACATAAACAAAGCTAATGCGCAAAATAGCAATAATTGATTATGGCTCCGGCAATTTGCACTCTGCCCACAAGGCGGTAGTTAAGGTTGCAGGCGATGCTAAAGTTGTGGTTACTAAAAAGGCTGATGATATAGCTAACGCAACCCATATAATTTTACCTGGTGTGGGTGCATTTGGTGATTGTATTGCTAACCTTAAAGCATCTAATTTAATTGATATTTTAGAGCAAAAAGTTTTACATAATAACACCCCTTTTTTAGGGATTTGCGTAGGCATGCAGCTATTATCTGATGAGGGGCATGAAAACGGCAAGCATAAAGGCCTGGGGTGGATACCTGGTAAAGTAGTTAAACTTGCTGATGCAGATAATATTAAAATCCCGCATATGGGGTGGAATGATATTACAATTATACAGCCTAACCAACTAACTGATACAAATAAAGATTTTTACTTTGTGCATAGTTATAAACTTGTATGTAATGATAAGTCTAATATATTAGCAACTACTAATTATGGGCAAGAAATTACTGCCATAGTTAATAAAAATAATATATACGGAGTACAGTTCCATCCAGAAAAAAGCCAAGATGCTGGGCTTGAACTATTACAAAACTTTATAAGTTTATGAAAATTACAGTTGAACAACTAAACCAACTAGATGATACAGACTTAAACGACATCTGTGAAGCTACAGAGTTAGCAATTAGCGATGAGCTTGGCTTTACAATTGGATTTAACTGGAATGAGCCACCAAGCAGAGATACTTTAAAATCCTTTTGGCGCGGTGCACTACTTGTACCCGAGCGCATGATATTTATAGGCCGTGTGGATGACGTAATAGCAAGCTCAGTACAATTAGTAAAACCTTCACGTAATAATCAGGCCAGCAGCTTTGCTTGTAAAATTGAATATCACTTTGTAACCCCATGGGCACGTGGGCACGGCTTAGCACAAGCTATGATACAAACAATGGAGCAACATGCTAAAGATTCAGGCTATGAAACAATACGCATGGCCGCCCGAGTTAATAAAAAAGCCGCTATCAGACTATATGAAAATTGTGGCTACCAAAAATGGGGAGAACTAGAAAAATACGAAAAACAAGATAGCAAGTATATTAAGGGCTTGTTTTATAGCAAAGATTTATAATTATTCTTCTGCTAATGCCTGCGCTACTTCATCAGATACCTCTACATTAGTAGTTACATACTGTACGTCATCATTATCCTCTAACACATCCACCATTTTAAATAAGCTACGCGCCTGATCTAGCCCTAGCTGGGTAGTTGTATTTGGCTTCCAGCTTAAACGTGCTGCCTCCGGATCACCATATTTTTCTACTAAATAATCACGTACTGTATTAAAATCATTACTATCACAATAAATGGTGTGGTAGGTCTCATCACTTTCTACATCTTCAGCGCCGGCCTCTATCGCCTGCTCTAATACATCATCAGCGCTACCAATTTCAGCCTTAAACTGTACAAACCCTACCCTATCAAACATAAAGCCTACGCTGCCAGTTTCACCTAAATTACCACCTGCTTTACTAAAAGCACTGCGTATCTCGCTTACTGTACGGTTACGGTTATCAGTTAAGGCATCTATAATTACTGCTATGCCTGCTGGGCCGTAGCCCTCATAACGTGCCTCTTCATAGTTTTCGGTACTATCAGCTCCACTAGCTTTTTTAATGGCAGATTCTATCCTATCTTTAGGTAAATTAGCAGCACGAGCAGATTGTAGTGCACCACGCAAACGCGGATTAGAGCCAGCATCCGGCCCACCTTGTTTTACAGCTACTACTATCTCACGTACTATTTTACTAAAGATTTTAGTACGCTTACCATCTTGAGCTGCTTTTCTGTGCTTTATATTCGCAAATTTACTATGTCCTGCCATATTTTTATTTTATAAGCATGGTGATGGAAATATCAATAATATTAGTTAATCCACAGATGCCCGAAAACATAGGCGGAGCAGCACGTGCTATGCTAAATTTTGGCCTTACAGATTTACGTGTGGTTAACCCTAGAGATAAATTTCCGTGTGAAAAATCTATTGCTATAGCTACTCATGCGCATGAGGTAGTTAAAAATGCAGGTATATATAATAGCTTAAGCGATGCCAGCCATGATTTACAGCAGCTATTTGCTACGACCGCCCGCAAGCGCGATATGGTAAAACAGGTTGTTACCCCTAAAACCCTACCTAAGTATGCTACTCAACAAAAAATTGGCATAGTGTTTGGAGGAGAGAATAGCGGGCTAACAAATGCCGATGTATCGCTTTGTGATTATATTTTAAATATCCCCGCTAATACGCAATATAATAGCATTAACCTTGCCCAAGCTGTGCTGCTAATAGGTTACGAGCTATGGAATAGCAAGCTAAGCGGTACCCGCCCACAACGCCAAGCAGCCAGTAAAGATGAGTTAAGTAATTTTTTTATTAAATTGGAACAACGCTTAGATGATGCTAACTTTTTTCAAACCCCAGATAAAAAGCCAAAAATGCTGGATAATATCCGTAATATCTTTAGTCGTGGGCAACTAACCAGCCAAGAAATACGTACTTTACATGGTATTATGAGTGCTTTGGACAAATAAATATAAGCAATTTAACTTGCCCAGCGTCTACCATCATCATTTGCCGCATATAGGCGCGCCCTTTACCCCGATTTGAGCGAAGCTCAAAAAGGGCGCGCATCTTTAAAAAAATGATCAAAGATCAATTTTTTAAAGGGTTCGTCTATAATTAACAGTATCAGTAAACTCATAAAGTTAAATTGCACTCTTTACATAGGCTTATCGCTAATTTAAACAAATAGCATGAATTATTATTTTACCAGCGAAAGCGTAAGCGAGGGCCACCCGGATAAAATCTGTGATTGTATCTCTGATGCAATTGTAGATTACTATATAAGTAAAGATAAATACTCACGCTGCGCGATTGAAACATTTGCTATGCCTCATAAAGTATTAGTAGCGGGTGAGAGCCGCTGTGAGGAAACCATAAGCAAAGATGAGATTACTCAAATTGTACGCCAAACCGTCAAAGAAATTGGCTATAAAAATGATCCGTTTGCATGGCAAAATATAGATGTAGAGGTAAAAATTAACAGCCAATCACCAGAAATTGCTATGGGTGTAGATGCCTCCGGCAATAAAGATGAGGGTGCAGGTGACCAAGGTATAATGTTTGGCTATGCATGCGATGAAACGCCGGAGCTTATGCCTGCAGCTATTAGCTATTCGCATAAAATACTAGAGCTTATCCGTAATGATAGACATGCAGGCAAACTACCCATGCTGTTACCAGATGCAAAAAGCCAAGTAACATTAGAGTATGTGGATGGTAAGCCTGTACGTGCAAAATCAGTAGTAGTATCTACTCAGCATATTGCAAGCGTATCACAAGCTGATGTAAAAGAGATTGTGCGCCCATACGTATTACAAGCCTTACCGCATGGATTTATGTGTGATGAGGAAGAGTTTTACGTAAACCCGACTGGTAAATTTGTTATCGGCGGGCCAGAGAGTGATTGCGGCCTAACCGGGCGTAAAATTATTGTAGATACTTATGGCGGTGCATGCCCACATGGTGGTGGTGCATTTAGCGGTAAGGATGCTACAAAAGTTGATAGGTCCGCTGCTTATGCAATGCGTTATCTAGCTAAAAATGTAGTAGCAGCTGGCCTGGCTAATAAATGCACCCTACAAATTGCGTATGCAATTGGGGTAAGCAAGCCGTTAGCATTATATGTTAATACACATGATACTGGCAAAGTAAGCGAGGAGCTATTAGCTAATAAACTACAGCAGTTAATGGATTTATCACCACGCGGGATAAGAGAGCATCTAGGCCTAAACAAACCTATATACAAGCAAACCGCTGCCTATGGCCACTTTGGCCGCAAACCAACTACCGATGGTGGCTTTAGTTGGGAGCAATTAGATTTAGTAGATAGCTTAAAAGAGCTAGTTGGTGTACAATATACAGCAACTGCAACAGCATAATTTATGCGCTTATTACTAATAGATAACTACGATAGTTTTACCTACAATCTAGTACATTACCTAGCTGAGCTTGGTGTAAATATAGATGTAATACGTAATGATGCCATAACTGTAGAGCAAATAGCCGAGCACAACCCTAATGGCATTATTATCTCCCCTGGCCCATGCACACCTAATGAGGCTGGTATATGTTTGGATCTTATAAATAAACTAGGCACTAAAATACCTATGCTCGGTGTTTGCCTTGGGCATCAATCAATCGCACAAAGCTTTGGAGGTAAAGTTATACAGGCTGATACTCCTATGCATGGTAAAACCAGTGTTATACAAAATACTGGCCAAGGTGTGTTTAAGGGGTTGCCTAATAATTTTACGGTTACCCGCTATCACTCATTAATAGTGGAGCGCCCTACCCTGCCAGATTGTTTTGATATCACCGCACAAACTGATGATAATATAATTATGGCAGTCCAGCATAAACAACATAATTTGCACGGAGTGCAGTTTCACCCCGAAAGCATAGCAAGTGAGTACGGCCACGATATATTGCGTAATTTTGTTGAGCTACTTAATTAACTATAGTATAAGCTGCTGGCTATGAAACCAGGCTCAAATCTTGAACTTAATAAAATCGCTGCAAGCATATTTTTAGCAGGGTTGCTAACTATGGTAGCAGCTAAATTATCACATATTTTTTATACCCCAGAGCCTGCAAAACAAGCCGGTATTTTAATAGAAGTACCAGAGGATAATACAAGTAATGTAAATGCTGTAATAGAGGAGATAGACGTAAAAACCCTGTTAGCATCTGCGGATATAGAACGTGGCAAAAAAGTAGCAAAAAAATGTGTTGCTTGTCATACTTTTGATCAAGGCGGTAAAAACGGTGTTGGCCCTAATTTATATGGTATATTAGGGCGTGATATTGCTAGTGTTAATGGCTTTAATTATTCAAAAGCACTACAAAATATAGATGGCAAATGGGATTATGATAAAATGGCTGCCTGGCTGAAAAAGCCTAAAGAATTTGCTAAGGGTAATATTATGTCATTCGTTGGTATAAAAAAGCCACAACAACTAGCTGATATTATTGTTTACCTAAACAGCAAAAGTGCGACTCCACTTGCAATACCAGCAGCCCCTGCTGCACCAACTGCTACTGAATAATGTATAAAATAGCTGTAATTGGTGCTGGCATGGCAGGGCTTACCCAAAGTCTGGCCCTAGCCCAACAAGGGTTTAAGGTAGATTTAATTGATAAAATATCCCCAAATACTTTTTTAAAACAAAAATTTGATGGCAGAGTTAGCGCTATAAACTGGCGTGGATTTAAATTTTTTGAGCAATTAGGCATATGGCAACAAATGCTTAAAACTGCCCAACCAATTGAGGATATAATAGTAGCCGAGGGCAACCACCCAACCTTTTTACATTTTGATAGTGAAACCCTAGACGATGATTTATCTGGTGAGCCTTTTGGCTATATAGTTGAAAACCGCACTATAAGAGAGGCACTATACAAAGCCATAAAGCCCCATAAAAATATTAATTTTATGCATTCTACTAGCGTAAATGGCTTAGAACTTACCAATAATAAAGCTATTATAGAATTAGATAAAGGTGAGCTAATAGAATATGATTTACTAATAGCTGCAGATGGTAAGTTTAGTAAAATACGCCAGCTAGCAGGCATAAAAACACATAAGCATGATTACAAACAAAGTGGTATTGTATGTACTATTGAGCATGCACTACCCCATAATGCTATAGCGGTTGAAAAGTTTTTACCAACCGGCCCGTTTGCAATATTACCAATGCAGGGCAATAAAAGCAGCCTAGTATGGACAGAGTCTACCGAGCTAGCAAATACCTATATGCAGATGGATGAGGCACAGTTTAATCAGGCGATTACCACTAAAGCCGGTCAACATTTAGGTAAGATAAAAGCGATAGGTGAGCGTTGGTGCTACCCATATAAGGTTATACACTCTAGTAAATATATTGCTCCTAATTTAGTATTAATAGGAGATGCTTGTCGTACTATACACCCTATAGCTGGGCAAGGCTTTAACTTAGGGATAGCTGATATAAAATGCTTAACTGAAATATTAGCAAATGCCCAAAAAGTAGGATTACCTATTAATAGCCTAACAAATCTACAAAAATACCAACATACACGGCGTACCCACAGCTTAAGTATGATTACTGCTACTCATGGAATAAATAAGCTATTTAGCAATAATATTGGAGTGGTAAGGTTAGCGCGCAATTTGGGCTTAAGTATGGTGCAAAAACTACCTATATTAAAAAGCTTTTTTATGCGCCAAGCAAGCGGGCGTGTTTAGCTAAATTTATCTAATTAACATAATAAATCACTTCATGCTGGGAGGTGTAATTTAGCTTCTCTTTTACTATTTGCTCTAACAGATCTAAATCTAATGACTTATTACCAATTAGTGTGATTTTATTTTCCAATTCTGTACGCTGCGCCACTAGCATCTCATGCTTTGCGGAGAGCTGCTCATGTTTAGATTTAATTTGGCTATAGGCAAGTAAGCCTCTATCACCCATAACTAAGTGGGCAACAAAGTAAGCAAAAACCACCAATAGCATTAAGTTGCTAAAAAATCTTGGCTTAATGCTATCATTTACTTTGCGTTTTAGTTTACGGGCCAGCATTTAATTATATTACTTAATTTTCAAAGCACTACGCCCAGCATACATAGCTTGGGTAGACAGCTCCTCTTCTATCCTAATTAATTCATTATATTTTGCAAGCCTATCACTGCGAGATAATGAGCCAGTTTTAATTTGGCCACAATTAGTTGCAACTGCGATATGACTAATTGTGGTATCTTCTGTCTCGCCACTGCGATGCGACAATACAGACGTGTAACCGTTACGATGCGCTAAGTTTACTGCAGATAGCGTCTCAGTTAACGTACCTATTTGGTTAACTTTTACTAGTATAGAATTCGCTTTATTATCAGCAATACCCTGCTTTAATATACGTGGGTTTGTGACAAATAAGTCATCACCAACTAGCTGGATTTTGTTACCTAAAGCTTTAGTTATTTCAATCCAGCCTTCATGATCTCCCTCATCTAGTGCATCCTCGATTGAAACTATAGGGTATTTAGATATTAATCCCTCATAATATTTTATCATGCCTGCTGCATCTAGGGTTTTACCCTCTCCTTCCATCACGTATTTACCGTTTTTGTAAAACTCGGTGGCAGCACTATCTAAGGCAATAACAATATCATCACCAAGGTTATAACCAGACTTTTCAACAGCTTTAGATATATAACTTAATGCCTCTTCTGCTGATTTTAAGTTTGGCGCAAAGCCCCCCTCGTCACCTACATTAGTGGCATAGCCACCATCACTAAGTAATTTTTTAAGATTATGAAATATCTCACAACCCATGCGGATACTATCAGTACAATTCTCAGCAGCTACTGGCATAACCATAAACTCTTGAATATCAATAGGGTTATCAGCATGTGCACCACCATTTATAATATTCATCATTGGTACTGGCATAACACGTGCGCTAACACCACCTATATAGCGATATAATGGCATATTAAGCCCATGCGCAGCTGCCTTTGCAACGGCTAAACTCACCGCTAAAATTGCATTAGCACCTAGGTTAGATTTATTCTCTGTACCATCCAAATCTAACATTAACTGATCAATAGTAGTTTGCTCAGTTGCGAGCATGCCCTCTATCTCTTCTGCTATATTGTGGTTTACAGCATCCACTGCTTTTAATACGCCTTTGCCGTTAAAACGATTTGCATCGCCATCGCGCATCTCTATAGCCTCTAAGCTACCAGTACTAGCACCGCTTGGTACTGCAGCACGGCCAAATGCACCGTTTTCTAGTAAAACCTCCGCCTCTACAGTGGGGTTACCGCGACTATCTATAATCTCGCGTGCATGAACTGATATAATATGTAGCATAATTGTAAAAATAAAGTTGAGTGGGTTTTATATTAAATTTATAAATGCCTCAACTGATAAGACATGCAACGTTCACCCTGGCAACATATAAAACGATACATTAATGATAAAATTACTAATATATCAGCTATTGCCCTAATAGTAAGCGGCGTATTTATACTGCTTGCCTGCTTATCATATAACTCAGCTGACCCATCTCTTAATACATCTACAGATTCTACCTCTACTCGTAATACATTTGGCAATTTAGGTAGTTATATTGCTGATTTTCTCCTACAAAGTTTTGGCGTAGGCAGTTTGCTTATATGTATTACCCTTATCATTTGGGGGATTAAAATATTAATAAATAAATTTAGCGTAAAACGTTTGTATAAAATACTTTCATTTATTGGTGCACTGATATGTTTATGCGGTTTTTGTGCTATATTTAATAATTTTAAATTTTTAGGAGCTACTATTGGTTTTGGTGGCCTTATAGGAGTAGCAATATATAACTGGTTATATGATACTATAACTCCCGTGTTATATCAGTTTAGCTCCTTAATAGGTTTTATGTTTTTATACAACTATGCTGTAGGCTTTAACTGGGGAGATACTAAGTTATTTTTACAAAGGTCATGGTATTATATTACTATACCTTTTATTTATATATTAGGTAAAGTAAGAGGAGAGGATATTGAAATAAAAACACCTCCTCTATCATCTACAAAAGCATTAGCAGATGAACAAAAACAGGAGCCAACAATTGGTGACTTTGCCAATAAAATACAAGTAACTAAAGAGGCTACAGCCAAAACTGCTAAACAAGCAAATTTAGGTTTGGCCCATGTTGTAGATGATTTTGAATTTCCAGCCGTAGACCTAATGCAAAAAGCCCCCCCGCGTGTTGATAATAAGGAGTTTAGTGAAACAGCCCTGGCTCAAAATGCCCGCGTACTTGAAAGCGTGCTCAAAGATTTTGGCGTTAAGGGTGAGATAACTCATATTAGGCCAGGCCCTGTAGTAACTTTATATGAGCTTGAGCCCGCACCAGGCACAAAATCTAGCCGTGTAATTGGCTTAAGCGATGATATAGCTCGTAGTATGAGTGCGGTATCGTGCCGTATTGCTAATATGCCTGGTAAAAACGCATTAGGTATTGAGCTACCAAATAGTAAACGCGTTACCGTATTTATGCGTGAACTTATGGAAAGTGAACAATATATAAATAATAGCAACAAACTCCCGCTTGCTTTGGGTAAAGATATTGGCGGCATGCCAGTAATCGCAGATTTAGCAAAAATGCCTCACCTATTAGTGGCAGGTACAACTGGCGCTGGTAAATCAGTAGCTATTAATACTATGATACTTTCTCTCATTTATCATTTACCACCTAGTAAATGTAAATTTATCATGGTAGACCCTAAAATATTGGAGCTCTCCGTATATGAGGGGATACCCCACCTTATGGCACCTGTAGTAACAGAGCCAGCCAAGGCAGTAGTAGCCTTAAAATGGTTGTGTAAAGAGATGGATAATCGCTACCGCTTAATGAGCAATATAGGTGTACGTAATGTAGAAGGCTATAACCAACGTATAGAACAAGCCATCGCCAGTGGTGAAGAGCTTACCCGCACTGTACAAACAGGGTTTGACCAAGAAACCGGTAAACCAGTAATGGAAACCGTACCACTAGAAATGGAGACACTACCATTTATAGTAGTAATAATAGATGAAATGGCCGATTTAATGCTAACAGCTGGTAAAGAGATAGAGGCCAGCGTGCAGCGCCTAGCACAAAAAGCACGTGCAGCTGGTATACATGTAATTATGGCAACCCAACGTCCAAGTGTGGATGTAATTACCGGTGTAATTAAGGCTAACTTTCCTACCCGTATTAGCTTTCAGGTAACAGCTAAAGTTGATAGCCGCACTATATTAGGTGAAATGGGAGCCGAACAGCTATTAGGTATGGGTGATATGTTATTTATGGGAGGCTCTGCTGGTGGACGTATACAACGTGTGCATGGTCCGTTTGTAACAGATGGTGAAGTAGAAAAAATAGTAAACCACCTTAAAGCACAAGGTGAACCAGACTACAAATATAACATAACAGCAGGTGCTGAAGGGGAAGAAGGATCATCTTCTAGCGATGGTAGTTATACAGATGTATCTATAGATGGTAGTAGCGATAATTTATATGATCAGGCAGTAGCTATTGTTATCCAAGATAAAAAAGTCTCCACTAGTTATATACAACGCCGCTTGCGTATAGGATATAATAAAGCTGCCAACCTTATAGAAAGAATGGAAGAAGAAGGGGTAGTAAGTGAGGCTGGTGCAGGCGGAAAGCGCGAGATACTAGTAGGCAATAATAACGATTAATCATGAGCCTAGAAGAAGGCACCAAAACTATACAAAATTATCTTAAAACCCTTACCTCTTCGGCTGGGGTGTATAAAATGTATAGCTCGTCAGATGAGCTACTATATATAGGTAAAGCCCGTAACCTTAAAAATCGGGTAAAATCTTATACTAATACTAGTAACTTAGCTTACCGTATTAAACATATGGTGTCTCTAATCGCACGTATGGAGTTTATTACGACAACTAGCGAGGCTGAGGCTTTATTATTAGAGGCTAACTTAATTAAAAAAGAGCAACCTAAGTTTAATATCCTGTTAAAGGATGGTAAGAGCTTTCCGTATATTTACCTTACTGGTGATAAAGATTTTAATATGCTTAGTAAGCATCGAGGTAGCCGTAAAGCAAAGGGGGAGTATTTTGGCCCATTTGCAAGTGCAGGTGCAGTTGATAAAACCTTACATGTTATGCAGCGCATGTTCCCACTGCGTACATGCCCAGATAGTGTATTTAACAATCGCGAGCGCCCATGCCTAGAGTATCAAATTAAACGATGCAGCGGCCCATGTGTGGGTAAAATAAATAAAATCGATTATAATAAGATAGTTACCGATGCGCGTGACTTTTTAAAAGGCAAAACTAACTCTATCCAAAAGCGCTATGCTGATAAAATGCAAGCAGCTAGTGATGCTATGGATTATGAGCGTGCAGCCACATATAGAGATAAAATTGAGAGCCTAAGTAAAATACAAGCACGTAATTTAGTTAGTAACCATAGTTTGCAAGATAGCGATATAATAGTGCTATACCGTGAGTCTGAAATGGTATGCATACAGCTTGCTATATATCGTAATGGTCAAAACTATGGCTCGCAGAGTTATTTCCCTCGTATTAATAAGGAGGATACAGATAGCAACATACTCGAAAGTTTTATTGGCCAGTTTTATCAAAATAATACGCCGCCTAAGCAGATTTTAATTAACCAAAAAATTAATGCTAATTTACTTCAACAGGCTTTACAAATTAGCTTTGATAAAAAGGTAGGTTTTAGCCAGCCGCAGCGTGGTGAAAAACAAAAAATCATCAAAATGATGCTAAGCCAAGCCAAGCTAGCTATGGATAGCAAATTAGCTGAAAATAAAACTCAAGCCAAATTATTAAAAGAGATGGCTGTACAGTTTAACTTACCAAAAACTCCTGAGCGTATAGAGGTTTACGATAACAGCCACATACAAGGTAAGCACCAAATAGGCGCTATGGTAGTAGTAGATAAAGAGGGTTTTATAAAAAACCAATATCGTAAATTTAACATGCCTTATGTTAAAGCTAGTGATGATTATGCCATGATGGCTGAAATGCTCACGCGCCGCTTTAAACGCCTAACAGCGGATGAAAATGCTATAAGGCCAGATGTAGTATTAATTGATGGCGGCAAAGGGCAATTAAGTGCGGCCAACCAAGTAATACAAGATTTAGGTATTTACGATGTAACCCTTATTGCTATTGCCAAAGGTGAGGATAGAAACGCCGGCACAGAGGATTATTTTATGGTTGGTGAAGAAAAGCAATCTTTAAGTAAAACTCCCCTAGCCTATTTTTTACAGCGTATACGTGATGAGGCTCACCGCTTTGCCATAACCAGCCACCGTGCGCAACGTAGTAAAAAAACCTTTACCTCTGCTCTTGAGAGTATAGCCGGTATAGGTGCCAATAAAAAAGCAGCCCTATTAAAACATTTTGGCAGTGTTGAAGTAATTAAAAATGCCAGCATGGATGATTTAGCCAAAACAGATGGTATAAGTAATCACCTAGCCCAAACTATTTATGATTACTTTCATTAAAATACGTTTATTATTAATTATATGAAAATTGCCACCTGGAATGTAAACTCTATAAATACCCGCCTGCCTCATTTATTAAAGTGGTTAGGCGATGCTAAGCCAGATATAGTTGGCATACAAGAAACTAAAACAATTGATGAAAAGTTCCCTAAGCTTGAGCTAGAAGATTTAGGTTATAATGTAATTTTTAATGGCCAAAAAAGTTATAATGGCGTTGCTTTACTAAGTAAAAAACCAATAGACGAATATAGTTTTATATTACCCAACAACCCAATAGCTGAGCAAGCAAGGGTCGTCCAAGCTGAAATATCTGGACATTTAATACTTAATTTATACATACCTAATGGTAGTGAGGTAGGTAGTGAAAAGTGGGACATAAAACTAAATTTTTTAGCTGCCTTAAAGCAGCACTTACAAGTTTTGCAGCAACAATATAGCCAAATAATTGTAATGGCTGATTATAATATTGCTCCTGAGCCAATTGATGTTTATGCCCCCAAACAAATGGATGGTGGCATTTGCTACCACCCTACTGAACGCAAATTTTTTAGACAATTACTAAATATGGGCTTTGTAGATAGTTTTAGATTAAAGCACCCTACAAAGCAGCAATTTAGTTGGTGGGATTACCGCGCAGGTGCCTGGCAATACAATAAAGGCATGCGGATTGATCATTTATTATGTAATGCAGCACTAGCAGATAAAATTATTGATGTGCAAGTAGATACAACACCGCGCGGATGGGAAAAACCCTCTGATCATGCACCAGTAATATTGGAGTTAGCTGCATGAAAATAATACTAGGTATAGATCCAGCCTTAAACAATACAGGATGGGGGATAATAGGTAGCGATGGTAGTAGAATAAAATATTTTGGCTGTGGAGTTATAAAAAATAAAACCAACATAGATATTGCTGATAAGCTACTTAATATAAATGAATCTCTAAATGAAGTTATTGCTAACTATAAGCCAGACTTTGTAGCATTAGAGGAGACCTTTGTAACAAAAAATGGCTCCTCTACCTTAAAGCTAGGGCATGCACGCGGAGCAATAATGTTAACCTCCGCCATAGCAGGCTTACCAATTTATGAATACTCCGCCACTAAAGTAAAAAAAACCATTACTGGCGTAGGTAGAGCAGAAAAAGAGCAAATGCAAATGATGGTAAAACAGATATTACCCCTAGCAGATGTAAGCCAACATGATGCCGCTGATGCTTTAGCCATAGCTATTTGCCACGTGCATCATTATAAAATAACCAGTTTAACTTCGTAATATAATGAACTCACACTCTAAACTAATACAAAACTGGCTACTAACATGTTTAACCCTTGTATTTTTAATTATTATTATTGGTGGCCTCACACGTTTAACCGGTAGCGGGCTATCAATTACCGAATGGGAAGTATTTAAAGGTATACTCCCGCCTTTATCTGAAAATGAATGGAAGGAATATTTTTTTAAATACCAACAAATCCCTGAATTCACCCAAGTAAACTATGATATGGACTTACAAGGCTTTAAACAAATCTTTTGGTTAGAGTATATACACAGAGTGCTAGGGCGCATTATAGGCTTAGCATATATTTTACCATTAATTTACTTTTCCATTAAAGGCCATGTTAGCAAGCAAAAACTACAATTATGGAGCATTGCGATACTTATATGTGTACAAGGCTTTATGGGGTGGTATATGGTAAAAAGCGGACTTACTGAGCGTATAGATGTAAGCCAGTATCGTTTAGCAGCACATCTTACACTAGCTAGCATAATATACGGGTTAATATTTTGGAATTATTTAAAGCTTACAGAAGTACAGAAATTCCCTTGTTCAAAAATGCAAAGCTCTACAGCTAAAATTATTATTGGATTAACATACATAATGATCTTTTTAGGAGCACTGATGGCCGGCACGAATGCCGGATTAGCTTACAATACCTATCCATTGATGGATGGTGATATTATACCTAATGGATTAAATAACTTACAACCATGGTGGTTAAATATTTTTGAAAACATTACAACCATACAATTTAACCATCGTGTGGGGGCAATATTACTAGCTTTATTGGTAATAATATTTGCCTATCTTAATAAAAGTAAGATAGCACTGCTATTATTGGCTATAACTACTGTTCAGTTTATCTTAGGCGTTAGCACTCTACTCCACTCAGTACCTCTTACATTAGCTATCTTACATCAAGGCTTTGCCTTTATATTACTTACTTGTGCAATCTATAGCTGTGCTAAACTCAAATCAGTTAAATAAGTTTAGGCTTAAAATAGCAATTACAGGCTAGAACTTATAAATAGCCTGCAAAGATACAATATCCACAGAGTTTTCATATCTAGCTGTTAAGTCCGTATCTAATGGGTTATCACGCCCTAAATTAACAGTAGAGTCATCCATAAATACATGGCTATAACCTAAATCAAATCCAAACCCACTATCTTCTGGCTCATATTTCACACCAAATGAAACCCAAGTTCTATCTGCATCAGGAACACGCGGAGTACGGTACTCATCTGGTATTGGGCTTTCATCATATGCTAAACCGGTTCTAAATGTCCATTCATCATCATGTCTGTAAGTTGCACCTATTGCACCAAACCATGCATCTTCCCAATTATATTCGTTAGTACTCACGTTACTCAAGCCAACAATTTTCTCAAACTTTAATTCTAAGTTTTCAAGTCTACTCCAACGAGTCCACTGTGCATCTGCTAATAAAGTAAATTTACCAATATCATAGCTAACACCTAAATTAACAGTTTCAGGGGTAGTTATATCTGCCTTAACCCTATTATTTGCAGTTGGAAAGAAGGCCTCCAATGATGGGTCAGGATTAATAGAATAGTTATCACCCTTTAATTCATGCCTAATTTGTGAACGATAGTTAAAGCCCCAACGAGTGCCTTCATATGGCTCATAAATCGCACCAAATAATAGCCCTGCATCTATTGCATCACCTTCATTATTTACAATACAATCATTGCTATATGGTGCAGAAAATACAAACGGCGCACAATCTGCAGCTTGTGATAATACTGCCTCAAGGTACTGAATTTGGCCACCGAAACCTACTGAAAACTGATTATTTATTTTCCATGCTACTACTGGCGAAAAATTAATTGTTTTAACTTCACTTTCTAAAGCTTCATATCTAGCTACAGAGTCTTGTCCATACTCTGTACGTAATCCCCAAGGTGAATTAATACCAAAGCCAATTTTTATATTGTCTTTATAATCCCACATCATGTAGGCAGCTGCGGTTAAAGCATTATCTGCTACGTCACCATCTATACTACCACCAGTGTTTCCAAATGCACCTGTTGCCTGAGCATCAGTAAGTTTTGCATTAGGTGATATATAGTTTAACACTAACTGCGCCTGAGTGCCTTTAAATTTGGTTAAACCAGCTGGATTAAAAAATATGGTACTTAAATCCTCTGCCGCTGCAGTAGCACCTGCAAATGAATTACCTTGGCCACTTGCACCTTGCTCTTTAATCGCATAACCAGCAGAATACACTTGTTCAAGACTTAATGTAAATAGTAATACAGCTAATGATAATAGTTTACTCATAAAACACCCCTTTAATATAAACTCAAGGTTGCAAACCTATGCATCACTTGCCATTTTGTCAATTAATATGTAGTAAAACTACAATACTTCAAGGTTTTCAAATATGCGACTACAAGTAAAAAAGCTAGATAATTTTATAGATTTAGAACTGCCTCAATATGCCACACCACAAAGTGCTGGGCTTGATTTACGCGCTGCTATTAATAAAGATATTACTCTAAAGTCAGGTGATACTATTTTAGTGCCTACTGGCTTAGCCATTGCACTACCTGATGGTTATGAGGCTCAAATACGTCCACGTAGCGGTTTAGCATTTAAAAATGCTATCACAGTTTTAAATAGCCCTGGCACTATAGATGATGATTACAGAGGAGAAATAAAAATCATCCTTATAAATCATAG
>Ga0163111_10000513_pt1 | contig 23224 bp, 19 predicted proteins | sample CRUFie1St18metaG_FD_109645 | JGI IMG/M metagenome (GOLD analysis project Ga0163111, IMG submission 109645) | Marine microbial communities from the Costa Rica Dome - CRUD Field 142mm St18 metaG | ecosystem: Environmental > Aquatic > Marine > Oceanic > Photic zone | place: Costa Rica: the Eastern... | reverse complement strand
ATTTTTAACACTGGACACATCCCAATTGTTAAGAAATTGATTAAAATTTTCTGCAGAACTAAACATATTTTCCATATTTGTTACATTGGATACATTCCAATTATTGATAGGTTTGTCGAAATAATATGCCTCATCAAACATATATGCCATATCTGTCACATTGGATACATTCCAATTATTAAGAGATTGATTGAATGAACTTGCACTACAAAACATACCACTCATATCTGTTACATTTGATACATCCCAATGAGAAATATCTGCATTAAATTCACATTCCATAAAGAATAATTCTTTCATATTTGTTATATTTGACACATTCCAATTACTTATTCTTCCGTAATTCTTAATTACTTGTTGTTTTAAATTTTTATTATCGGACAAATAATCTTTTACAGCTTTATGAATATTTGTATCATTTAATTGTAAATGTAAATATAATGCAATATTTGATAATACATCTTCCGGTACTGATTGATTAATAATACTTTTCGGCAATAATTTATCTAACTTTTCTACCATTTTTTTTAAATTTTGTTTTGTATCCCACGGGTCTTTTATCCGCTGGTCTTCTGGAACATGAGCATCCGCTGAATTCCATTGTGCCTTGGCTTCCTTTACATCATTACTTGCAAATATCATCTTTACTTTGTTTTTAATTAATAATTTTATTATTGAATTAAAGTTATTATTTTAATCATTTTTATATAAATTTAGATTTTCTTATATTGTCATTTTTCTGCAACTGTTTTTTATCTATGTATTTTTTTCATCTTATTAATATTTGTTATAAATTGAATTTATAAAATTATATATAGTAATATATAATAATAATGAATAAAGATCAAAGATTGATAATGACTGTTGTAATACTTGCTGTTTCTGTTTTGCTTGCTTGTGTACTTGGGAAAAAATATGTGCAAGATCAGGCAGATTTATATTGTATAGTATCTCAAAAAATAATAATACTAGTACTATGTCTTTTTATAATCCTTTTTGGTGGATGCATTATTGATTTGTATATGCAAACAAATAAATTGAAAAATGAAATTAAGACAAATTATGATCAAGTTAATTTAAATATTGTTAAAAATAATAGAAAACTTAATGAAAGAAAATGTGGTTCTCGAGCATAAAATGTTATTTAAGTATAAAAGTATGATATACGAAAATAATTATATTAAATAGTACTTAAAACAAAAATTAACAGTATATATTTAAATATGGATTATATTCGGTTAACAATTATTTATAATAAAACAAATCGAAATTATCAAGTATTAGGTAATGGTAAATTGAAAGATGTAACTAAAAATAGATTATACAAAAAAATGAGAGAAGAACTAAATGTTACTCGAATTTATACAAGACGAAATTCGGTGGTATGTCTTATTTAAAAATATAATACTAATCTAATTATGACAGTTAAAAACGAAAATATAATTGAAATTATTCCACCTCTCAAAATAGATATAGATACATCTATTAAAAACAAAACACTTATAGAATGTAATTTATTATGCGATATAAATTTTCATTATTCAACCGGTAACGTTTCCTATATTTTTGACAAATCTAGTAAGGTAAAATTTAAATATTTAAGAGACAATTCTACATTGTCTGATGTAATTTTTAACGATACACCATACACCTTAAAATATTTTTACATTGGAAAAAGAAGACACACGTCATTTCCTATCAATAATGATTCTATAATAAAGGGTGAAGTAACTTTATTTCATGAAGGTAAAAATGATGATTTAATTGTATCAATACCTTTGAAATATAGTAAAAGTATCAATGATTCTCAAGATTTTTTTAGTCAATTTTTATCAGTACAAGTAGGTAAGGAGAATATTACAGGTGCTATAAAAGAAACATCAATAGAAACATCGAATGATTGGACTTTTCAAAATGCCTTACCTACAAATAAATCATATTATGTTTATTCAGATGACAAAAATAATATTAGAACTATAGTTTTCAAAACACCGATCGATATTGATAAAGATAATTTAATAAAAGCTAAAGAAATGCAATACGAGTCTATACCTCAAGAGAGGGAAAAATTAATTACTGAATATATATATTTTCAAAATTACAATACAGATAACAATAACATACCATCCTCACGCAGCAGTAACGCCCCCGTTACCATTAATGATTTGAATGAGGAATCCTCTAACACAGAATTTGCGAGAACGGATAATCAACAATATAGATGCAAACCTTCTAATTTATTTAGTGTTAATCATTTAGATATAGATCCGCACCAAACATGTGAATTAAGAGATGAGGCTTTGTATAATGATTCTCCAAAAGAATGGCAGGGAATTGAAGGAAATGAAAGTCAGCTGGAGGTATTCTTTGTATCATTATTTCTACTATTATTAGCGTTTACATTTTTTAAAATATTGCCTACTAAATTTCGTATTTTTAAAATTTGTTTAAAATTATTCAGTTGTATATTATGGTGTCCAATTCATTTTTCTTATATATGGTTGGGCCAAGCTATTACAATTATATTATTCTTTGTTATATTTTTATTAAAATATTTTAAAGAGTGTTATGAAAAACTAAAATGGAAATTTCAGAATAGAAAACAAAAAAAATCTGAAGAGGAAGTGAATTCTGATCAACAACAAAATATGAACGGCGGTGCTCCACATATACAACAATATGAAGGAATGGTATATAAATTATACCTATATTTACCACTGAATCTTATAAAAAATTTAGAAAATGATTCTGTAACAATAGATGATGTATACCGTAGACAACTTTTAGAATTTCAAAGTCATAACTATAAATTAGATAATACTAGTGATGTTAGTGCGGATGAGATAAATAACATGAAAAAATCGGATGTAACATCTAGACACATGATTTTGAAAAGCATGTACGAGTATCTGCTAAATAATAGTACAAAACTTGAAGAATTTGATACTAATTTTAAATATAGTGATTTATTAGGATATGATTTAAATATTATAAAATACAAAGAATGGTTTAAGAGTGACCCAGCTAATCCTTTTCATAAAAATGTAGTGGATTTAGACAAATATATTATGAAAGAACAGGATTATCACAGATATTACATTCATCAAGTGATTTTTAATATAATGGCGAGGGAAATTAAAATAATGAAAACTATACAAATAACAGATAGAAATGATATAGCTGATATATATTTAAATGGATCTAATAAATCTATAATAGTAAATCATTATTTTAAAAATACTGAATTTTGCAAGATGCAAAAAAATGTGAATATATTAGAAAATCCGGATACAATAGATTTTTATTATGAAGTCATTTTAAATTTTTATAAAGTAATTATTAAAAACAAAATAATCAGATATACATATCAAATAACAGGCGATATTACATTTGATGAGTATGTGGCCGATACAGATACAATATTAAATATTAAAGAGGAATATACAGCACACTTTGATCAACCTAAAACAGAATTAGGAATGTTTAAAAGAGTATTTATAAATATTATTATTGAAATAAAAAATAGAATTGATACATACAATTTATACGAATTATACTCGAAATTACAAAATGGACAAAATGGACAAAATGCACAAAATACACAAAATGCACAAAATACACAAAATGCACAAAATGAATTATGTGAATATTTAATAAAAGCGAATAAAAATAAAAATATACATTCAAATGAACATGCAACAAAAATATGGGAGGAAATTGAGAGCAGGTATAATGATAATCTGTTAACACCGGAGGAAAGAGAAGTTTATCATAACATGAAAAAAATGTATAAAGATAAAATTGATTCGAATGCGAACTTTTGTGATTCCTATAGTATGGCTTATAGAGATTTTGTATTGCAAATAACTAACGGTCTATATGTAGCAGATCCCAAGTATAATAGTTACAAAATTATTTGTATGCTTATTACAACAAATATTTTAATATTTGGATTCTTATTCCTATTTGGTTTTCCGGTACGTTCTAAAAATAAAGAAGGCAAATTATCAAATGTTGAATTTTCGGATGGTGATAATATCTGCAGAAATGAGATTAGAACTCTAGGGAATGGCTACCGAATAGATTCATGTTATAGATCAATAAATTTAAAAAATTATATAAAAGATTCTAAAATTAGAGAAAAATTTAAAAAGAAATATATTAGATTAAGAAAATCCGAGAAAAATGCATATGATTCTTGTAATATTGCTTTTCAAGAGATACATAAAAATATTGACATGAAACAAAATTATAAATTACAGTATCATAAGAATGATAAAGTTATAAACGTTTTGCAAATAAAAGCATGTAAATTTTTTAATGATTTTTTTGCAGAAAAGTTGAAAAGACCGGAGCATACGGCTGTAATAAATATTTATTAATATAGTTTTGTTAAATTATTATATAATATATATATTATATATGGATACATTTAGGATTTGGATATTTATATTTTCATTTATATTTTTTGCTCTTGGAATATTATGTTCGAAATATTATTTATCAGCAAGAAAAAAAATAAAATGGAAAAAAAATTTAAAGTCAGTTGGAAAATTAGATTATATCAATGGTGAGTATTGTGGCCAATGTAGAAAGGTCATTTCAAAAAAAGATTGTCTCACCCATTACGAAGTGTGTGGTGGTCCATACGAGGGAGTATTTCCATGTAATTGGAATGATAATAAGGGAACATGTAAGGCTAGTCATAAAGCTTTCGGCTCAAATCCCATTAAGATCGGTTGGGGGATACCTGCATATACAATTGATGACAATTTTGCGGATCTTAACCCTAAAACAGGTTCTTCTTACTGGTTTATGCTATTATGTATATGTTTTGGTATTTCTTTTGGGTTATTAGCAGATGAGATGAATTACCAACCGCAATGAATTGGTTGACTCTTATATTTTTTGGGTCTTTTATTACAACTTTTTTCATAATGAATAGATAAATACGCTTTTGTTATATACGTTAGCAAAATTTATTTATTTTTGGTTAACATTTTTTCAAAAAAGGCTGGTCCTTCTTTTAATATCCTTACCAGGTTCTGAATAAAAATTATATTCAATATTATTTTAGCATCAATGGTAATTTTTAATAAACAAATGTGATATAAAAACAAATAGATTAATATAATTATATCAAAATACTAAATTGCTTAATTTTGAATAAGAAAATTACTATCTTTCTCTAGTAATATTTTCTTATTAGAGTACTGCAAAATAGTATAATATAAAAATTTATTTAGAATATTAATGATGTCCTTTTTCGAGTTTCTTGAACCATTTCGGGTATTTAAGGGCGCACGTTTTACACACTCTGGAATTGAAATATTTAAAGGAAAATATTGTATTCCAGAAAATAAGTATGATATTTTCTGGAAATTATATCATAATCATGTTTTTCAATTGAAAAAACCATGTGATTTAATTGAAAAACATGATGCAGTTTGTTGTTTATTATATGATTTAGATTTTGCATTACCATTGGGTTCTACAAGTAGAGCATACAATGAACAAATGATATGTTTATTTATTGAATGTGTAACTCGAGTTGCATCAAGATATATTGATGAAGAATATACTACATGGGATTGTTTGGTTTTGGAGAAATCGAGTGCAACTGAGAAAAAAGGTAGATTAAAAGATGGCATTCATATTATGTTTCCATATATAATTACAGAACCAGGTCTCCAACAAATGATTAGACAAGATCTATTAGTAGAATTAGAAGATATTAATTTATTTGATAAAAGTAAGACAAATATTCAGAATAGTATTGAAGATATAGTAGATAAAGCTGTAATTGATAAAAACGGGTGGATGCTTTTAGGTTCTTGTAAACCGGATGGATTTCCTTATAAATTAACGAGTGTTTATGGTTACAATAGTAATGATGAAGTAGGTAATAAATTACCAAATAAAAGACAAAATTATCGTTATTTAGATGACAAAAATATTATAGAATTATTAAAATTATGTTCAATAAGAAACCATGACGTTGCGCCTGTAATTGCCAAATTAAAAGATGATATGAAAGATTATGTGGAGCAGTGGATTGACGAGTACAATAAAGAGAATGAAAAAAAAATAATACCGATTAGAAAGAATCATCATCATGATAAAGGATTAAATTCTCCTAATTTATGTATTGTGAGAGACTTAACAAGTATATTGAGTGCAGAAAGAGCTGTATCGTACTCTACATGGATTGAAGTCGGATGGTGTTTGTTTAACATATCCGCGGAATTACTAGATTGTTGGGTTAAATTTAGTAAAAGAGCTGCAGAATGGGAACATGTGGCTGAAACAGCATGTGAAAAAAAGTGGGCAATAATGAAAAGAAGAGGATCTGATTGTAAAGGATTAGGAACATTATACATGTGGGCTAAACAAGATAATCCAGATGCTTATAATGAAATCATTCAAAAAGACAAAGATTATTTAATATGTCAAGTTGTGAAAAATTCTTCATATGAAGAAGGTGTTAAAGGAAAAGTAAGAATGAGAAAAGTTGCTGCTTCGGATATGATATTCAATATTGTTGGTGTTATACACGCATGTTATGGAAGAGAATTTATATGTACAAATTATGAAAAGAAAACATGGTATAGATTTAAAATAAATAAATGGCATTTGTGTGATGGCGATGTTGAATTGAAAAGACTTATATCTACTGAGATGTTACAAGATTTTAAAAAATGTAGTATTAAATATAGACATTTATCAGAAAAATTACATCCGGAACATCCAAATAAAAAAAAATATAAATCTATTGCAGATGACTTATGTCATGTACAAACCAAATTAAAATGTGGTAATTTTAAAAAGAAAATTATGGATGTAGCATGCGAGCAATTATGGTTTGAGCCAAAGCCCACAAAATTTGAAGATCTTTTAGATACAAAAAAGCATTTAATATTATTAAATAATGGTGTTTATGATTTTGACGGTATCCCTGTTAGTGAAGGAAAACCACAAGGAAGATTTAGACAAGCGAGATGCGATGATTATCTTAGTTTAAGTACTAATATTGATTGGAAAGAATTTAGTTGGAGTGACGATGTGATTAAGGAAATTATGAATTTCATTGAAACAATAATGCAAGGTGAGGAAGAAAGAGATTATTTACTTAGATGTATGGCTAGTTTTTTACATGGAGAGGTAAAAGGGGAAATATTACATTTTTGGACAGGAAAAGGTAGTAATGGTAAATCAATATTGGGTACTTTAATTAAAAATACATTGGGAGACTACTATGATATTCTGGATATTAGCTGTCTTACACAAAAACGGGCGGGATCGGAAAAAGCACGCCCAGAGCTGGCAAAACTAAAGGGAAAACGTGTAGTATTTTGTCAAGAACCAAGTGGAAAAGATCAACTGAATGTTGGTATTGTAAAAGAACTAACCGGCGGCGATACAATTTCTGTTAGACAATTGCATAAAGAACATACACAACTAACTCCGCAATTCAAATTAATATTAACATGTAATGACTTACCCAAAGTATCTTCTGAGGACAATGGTACATGGAGACGAATTAAACCATTGCCATTTGAATCAGAGTTTGTAGAGGATCCTGATCCAAATAATAAACGTCAACAAAAAAGTGATCCAGATTTAAAAAATAAAATGATAGGATGGGAACAAGGATTTTTTTGGATTTTAACACAATATTATCCTAATTTTAAAGAACACGGTTACAAATCTCCACCAAAGGTACTAGAAAAACTTCAAGAATATAGACATGATAGTAGTCATTTTGCTGAATTTGTGAAGGATCATATAACAGAAGGTACTAAAAGTGACGAATTACTTTTAGATGAAATATTTCCAGCTTTTCAATGTTGGTTTAGACAAACAATTGATGATAAAGTACCTAATAGAAAAGAGTTTATAAAGTATGTAGAAAGACAACATGGAAAATTGTCACACAAAAATGGAAAAAAAATTTGGGTTGGATATAAACAAGTCGAAAAATCTCGACCATTATGTATGCTCGAACAAATATAACAACTTTTAAAGTTTTGCTAATATTTTTGCTAAAAGCATGGTTTAACTGGATATTTATGAAATAAGATAAACTTATATGTATAATATATTAATATAATTTATTATATGAAAAACTTTTTAATTAATTTATACAAAGTTACAACATGTATATTGTCACTATTTTCTATATGTAAATCAAAACAACCAAAAATTATTCTTTTTATATTTCCAGAAATTGGATTAAATGGTATAGAATATAATGATATATTACCAAAAGATAGTCAAAAAATATATTTAAACATTTGGACATACGAACAATTAAAAAAACTAACTGAAATTGATACTCATCAAACAAAACAACTAGAATATGAAAAATGGTTACAGAATATTATTATAAATAGCAAAACACAAATTATTAATGAAATGAAAAAATATAATCATACTTTACCAAAAACTATATTTTTTTCACATTCGTTTGGAACAATTATAGCAGATAGACTAAAAGATCACGCGGATATGATTATTACTTATGGAGGAATAATGAAAAAAACTACTACGAAAACATTCAATTTATTAGGTACAGAAGACAATGTTGTTTTATCAAATTATTTTTATTGGCCTAAAAATACAATTCCACTTCAAGATTTAAATCATTATAGTTGTTTAACACCCGAAAGTATAAAAAAAACTATAATATGGAATAAATCATTAAATAATTATATGAATACTTCATTAAAAATTAATGAGAAAATATTAGATGATGATAAGCGTTATATTTTATATAGGCAAATCAATTGGTTAATTAATGAAGAAATCTAATATGTAATATATAATATATAATATGGTAAAGAAAACAAAACAAGTATCGATGAAGAAGAAATTGCGCAAATCTGTCAAAACAACGCTTAAAAAAAATAGCAGTCGTGGTGGAAATTTACACACAAAAATTGCAAAATATAATGCATCAACTGGTGGATATTTCTCAACATTTACAAAAACAAGAAAACAACAAATTAAAGACAGACTTGAGAAGAGTTTAAAAAATACAGATAATACGGTAGCATTTAATTTGGGTACTGATGCATATTATGTTCGGAAAATAAATAATTTGGGTGACGATAGACCAGAACAGCCAAAAGAACTTTTATATATAACTGAGGGAAAATATAATGATATATTCATAACCAGAGATAAACAATGGGCTTACAGGATTAGTAAGGATCCTGTTAATTCTGAATCAGATGAAGCCAAAGAATTAATAACAGAAGCTTTATTAACAATTGACTTAGCTAGGTTAGGAATTGCTCCTAAAGTCATTGATTGTTATTTTGTAAAAAACAGTAAGGAACGTGGAGAAAATACACATCTTGTATCTATAAGTGAATTTTCACAGAACGGTTCTTTAACAAATTTCCTTCAATCGGAAAAATGTACAATAGACATGATACCTGGATTAGTTGAAAAATCTATTAAACTTTATAGCAAGATGATAGAAAATAAGATTTTTTGTGTTGATGTAAAAACGAATAATATGCTTGTTACAAACAATCTAGAACTACATCTTATTGATTTTGAGGATTACTTTTGTTCCAAATTTAAACATATGATATTAAATGGGAAACGTATATTCACAAAAACAAAAAGATTTATCCAAAAATACTTATCGGTAGGAAAAAATCAAAGTGAAAAAATCACAAATCGAGGATTTTTTTGTCTTAATATTCTTCAAGTTGGTGTTGTATGTGTGCGAAATGCAGGATTCATTTTAGATGATAATAACCCTTTGATACTTTACGCCAGAGGATTAGTTAAGAATATTAGTGCAAAAGACTTACAATCAATGGCTGCTTGTTCTGCAATAGAGGTTAGTACTGATTATACAGCTCTCAATAGTTTGATATATTATCTTGTTAACGATAATACAAATGCTAATTCTTATCAATTTGAGGATTATGATATAAGTAATGACCCTATTACAATAATTCTTGTATCTTATATTTGGGTCATGTATAATAAAGATAAAGCAACAGAATATTTGAATTATCTATTAAATACATCAAAAACTGCAAATTTAAATTTATTAGAAGTCAATACTGAAATTGCACAAATAGAACAAATATTTGTTAATTAAAAAGATTAAATGTGTGGCAACACATTGGCAGCCCCACATGCTGCCACGACTGACCCAAAATGCCTAAATCTTAGAAGCGCTAAATTATTATGAAAATCATATAGTATTTCACTATTTCATTTTGTAAATACAAAATAATATTATTAAAATAAATACATAATATATCCGATTTGTATTATTTAAATTTTGGGTAAATCCTTCGTATATTTCTAGTGGAAGCATATTCTTTATAACTTCGTGATAATAATTTCTAATTTTTTGTCCATTTGCATTTTGATTATTATAGCCATCATTTTGGTTATTTATGTTATTGTATTGATTATAAATAACTATTTCATTTTCTAAAAACATATATTTTTTCCTCCCACATAATTCAATAACTGCAGTAAATAATGCTACATCTGTAGTAAACATAAACCAATTATCATTTGAGTCTTTCAAATATTTATCAGGAACCATTTTTAATATTTTAGATTTTACAGTTCTTAAATGAGGATAATAATTATGCTGTTTTCTATCATAAGAATTAAATGATTTATATTGCCAATAATTTCCCTTCATTGATCCAAAAGTTGCATATACTTTATGTGTTTCATATGCTTCTGCTAATATTTCTAGTACATTGTTTCCTACTAAAAAATCATCTCCATCTAAAAAAATACATACATCTTCATTTTCTGTATTCATATATGATAATTTTCTAGAATAACATGGACCATATCTCTTTGAATTTGTTATAATTTTCATCGGAAAATTAGGATAATCATTTTTGTATTTTAATAAAATTGATGATGTATCATCTGTAGATCCATCATCTACATAATTGACGTAATAATTTCTATAATTTTGAATTCTTATGCTATCTAAATTTTGTATGATAAATTGCGATTGATTATATGAAGTAGTTACAAAACAAAATTTAGTAGTATAAAAACTTTTTTGTGGATATATCTTTTGTTTAATAGGATGAGAAGAGCCAATATAATACATTATATAGTCTAAATATTATTTATTTACAACTTTACGAGTTTGCACATTATGTGTAATTATAGAAAATGAAAAAAAAAAATGATATGAAAATAATAAATATAAACGAAAATTTATTATTTTAGATAATATGAAACTTTATGTAATTGTTATTATTTCAATTGTTCTTCAATTTGCTTCAAATCATTTATATACATATACTTGTACTCCTCTATCCGTAAAAGGACTTTTATTGACTCCTTTTAAAACACAATCACCGGAATGCAAAATTATTAGATGGATACAAAATGTTACTACAACAAATCTTAATTGTGTTGCAACAATGATTGTACAATTTGGTTTGGATCTAGTTGGAAATATATCAAAAAGATTTACATTATAAAATTCAATCCTTTAATTTTAACATATTTTGACCATCAATAATAGAAAATTCAACTTGTCTCCTTAAATTTCTATCAACTATTTGTTGAGATATAATTTGATTTGTCTTTTCATCCCATAGATTTGTAATAAATTGTGTTGATGCTTTTCTAAAATCATCCCCATATTTTTCTTCAAGAGTATCAACAATGTGCGTTATCATGTTTTCAATAACATCTTTTTTATGTAATGTTCGCCAAATGCTTCCGTCATAGAATTGCATGTCACTAAATCTCTTATTCGGTAATTTTACATTATGATTTTCTGGATGATCTTTATCAAAATGTAGTTTCTGAACTAAAATAGGAATGCAACTATTAACACCTTTCATTAAATTAATAATATCATTCTTCAAATAATCCCAATTTTCATTTCCATGGGGATTTAAAGTTATATTTAACTGAATATTATTAACATTATTTATCACACAGTTTTCATAATGATTTCCGGAATAAGAATTTTTTTTGGGTTTTCTTGACATTTGATTTTTAAGATGAATTAATTCATTATTTAATTTCTTAATTGTTAGTTTTAATTCTTCATTTTCACGTTTTAGTTCGTAATTTGTATCTGTTTTTTCATTAACTCTTGCTTTGTGTTTATTAGATAATAAATGATTTTCAAATCCCAATCTTCTCTTAAAAGTATGATTACAAATTTCACAGTGCCATTGCATTTTTTGATTCATAATTAGTTTATTATATAATTGTATATTTTTTATTATTATATAATGTTTTTATAAAACACATTTTTTGTATAACTAACACATCAGTATAGCGAGTACAAATATATGTTACATAAAAATGATTAATCAATTAATTTAAAAATAGATTTAACATAATCCAATATAAGTAATATAAATTATATTTCTAAAATGGATGGTCAAATTTTGAAAATCCTTAATAGAAATAAATCAACATATTCAAAAAAATTGAAAGAATTTTCTAAATGGGCAACTACTAAATCTGAAATGAATGGTAGTACAACAAAATATATTAAGAATATGATTTCACAAATTTTGAAGGAATTGCATATTCCTAGCTCAAAACATATTACTATTATAAATACCTTATATGGAAAAGATTTTGATGCAAGTTCTTTAGTTAATAAAGTATGGTCGTATTCGGAAAATATTTTTGATATTGTTCATAAAGATAATTTAATAGTCACAAATACTGCTGAAAATTATTATGATGCTTTAAAATTGTGTGGTGTAAAATTACATTCATTCAATACTCAGCAAATAGTAGGCTTATTTATATTTATACAATTTATTCTATTATGTGGAAGAACAGAGTTTGAAGGTTTTGGGGTAAGTACTGACTTAATCGATAAAAGGAAAAAGATAATTATTTTGAAAGAAAAACAAGCGAAAGAAAAAAAGATTAAAGAAAAACAACTTCTAGAAGAGAAATTAAAAAAAGAAGAAAAATTACAAAAAGAAAATGAAAAAAAATTAGAAAAAATTGAATTAGTTGATGAGATTCCAAAATCATGGGAAGACTTATAAAAAAAAAAAATAAAAAAAAAAAATAAAAAAGAACAACAATTGTTTTTTTTAGAGTAATAACAAAATACAATATGTATTTTATAAAATTAATATTACCAATATTTGTGTACAAAAAATATAATTGTATATAATAGTAATAAGAATGAGTATAGTTAAAAATCCTTCAATTTGGGGTCCGCCAATATGGGATGTCTTGCATTATTTGACCTTTCAGTATTGTCCATTAACCCAGTCAAAGAACATGAGGATGTTATTCACAAAACATCTTCCAAATTTAATGCCTTGTCGAAAATGTAGAGACAATTATAAAGAACATATAAAAAAAATTCCTTTGCGTTTAGAATCTGCAGAATCATTATCAAAATGGCTGGTAAAAATACATAATTTAGTAAATGTTACAAAAACAAATCCGACTAGAAAATATACTTATGCAGAAGTAAAAAAAAAATATCATTTAGTATTAGCAAAGGATCGAGTTCTTGATTCATTTCTAAAGTGGTCATGTATTATGAGACCGAATATATTACACGCATCAATTGATTTACAAAGAAGTTATAGCTTTTTTATGAGTTTTGTTTTTCAATCTAGTTTTTCATATAACTAAAAATCTCATTTGGATTTAAAGCTGCAGAAGGATTTTTTTCTAAATAAATAATGTACAAATATAAAAATGATTATATTTTTCATTTAAAAATTAATAAACATCATCAACACATATTATTACTCGTGGAGCAGCAAATTGCGTGCTCGTCGAGTCGATGGCCGCCGCCGGGCAGCAACCTATTGCATGCGGTGAGCAGCCGAGTTTCGAGGCCTCCGCCTTGCGCCTTCGGGCCCTCGTGCAGAACGAGGAACTCTACCTGCCGTTGCCCGACTACCTCGAGGTGGTCCAGCGCGACGGCATGAGTCATCAGTGGCGGTCTAAGATCATGGTCTGGTTCGACCAGCTCGGCGACTGGTTCCATCTCAAGGGCGAGACACTGGCCATGGCCACGAACTATTTAGATAGATACTTATCGAGGCAGTCCTGCGACAAAGTGTCCTTTCAGCTGGCGTCCATCGCGTCCATCTTCCTCGCGTCGAAGATTGAGGAGGTGCAACCCTTCGATGAGGCGCACCCCTTCCAGATCTCGGACTTCGTGGCGCTGAGCGACGGCCTCTTCACGGCGTCTGACCTGCTGCTCATGGAGCTCGAGCTCCTCTGCACGCTCAAGTGGCACCTGACCCCCCCGACGGTCCACGCGGCTGCGCACCTCCTCGTCGGACTATTAGAAGACATCCCCGAGGTGGAGGGCCCGTCCGTCGACCACGAGGAGGTCGCGGACCGCGCCTGCGCCTACGCCGACAAGGTGCGCGCCGACGCCGCCTTCCTCGAGTACCCGCCGTCCATGGTCGCCGTCGCGACGGTCATCTGCGCCCTCAAGGCGACTGACGCGCCTATCGCCGTCGTTCATGACTGGATCGCTCGCGTTGAGCAGGTCCGCCTCCCATATACTGACGCGCCCGACGCATCAGCCCGCGTCATGAAGTGCGGCCTGCGCATCCTCGAGATCAATGGATTGGGAGACGATCTGAGGGACGTCGACGCATGCGCGACCAAGGTAGAGGCCACCATGCAGTCTAAGTTCACGAAAGCCACCGACGCGTCGTCGTCGCTCGCCGCCCGCTCGAACAGCAACTCGCCGTCGAGTGTTATGGATATCGACTCGACCATAATTAGTCGTAAAATTAAAACAATAAAACAATAAAACAAAACAAAAACAAAAAACAAAAAACAAAAAAAACAAAAAACAAAAATAAAAAAAAACAAAAAACAAAAATAAAAAAGTAATGCCACCACATTTATATTATAAAATAAATGTGCCGGGTCCCAAGTCCGGAATACTAAAGCTGCAGAGGGATTTTTTAAAAATAGATTTTAGATTGACAATTATATTTTTTTTTACAATTTTCTCTCTAAATATAATGTTTTTTTAAAAATTAATGTTATTTTTAAACTTTTTAAATAATATGAATGATAAAATAATAAAGCCAAGTGTTAAAATTTATCCTTGTAGTAGCTGCAAAAACTTTATACATTGGCAAGAAAAACCTATGTATCTATATCATAATAGTAACATAATTTTCAAAAACTATAATATTCAATTTTTTTGTGAAGAATGCTATCTAGATTCGTTTTTAACATTTTATGGTTATTTTAATATTGAATTTACGTATATTGATTATATTTTGATGGCTATTCTAACTCAAGATGAAAGATATTTAAGATCATGTAAGTGGCAAGATTCTCATATTTCTACATTATATTATGAGAATAGATTTATAAATTATCAATCTTTTTTTATATATTTTTTATCATTGTATAATGAAAACTCTTCTGATTTTCTAGTCTATATATTAAGATATTCATCAAATTTTTTTGAATTACCAATTAGAAAAATTTGGACAAATATTTTTTTAGATTATGATATACAAAATTCAAAGTTATATGTTAAGGATAAGAAATTTTTTATAAATAGAATCCACAAACAATTGTATAAATCTTATATTATTTCTGGATTGGAAAAAAAATTGAATGAAGATGTTGTCGAATATATATCACAATATTAAGTAATATTTTGTTAAAAGCGTATTTATTTAGAATAAAAAAACAATTTATTTAAAAATTCTGTTTTTTTTTATAAATATCATCAATTGATTATTAATTATAAATAATTACAATAAAATTCATTTGAAAGTAAAGTTCCAACACATTGTCTTCAATTAATAAAAAATGATCTTCGTTTTTGTTTAATTATAAGATATAAGAATAAATTATAAATTAAATAAGTAATATGGAGGAATTGATTGTATCAAAAGAATCTGGAGAAACGGCTGCCGACGATCCCATGGTCGCCGTCGCGCGCGCCCATCCCGACGGGCTGGCGAAGGAAATGCTCGACGTCGAAGAGGCGGTCAACAGCGTCGACCGCGCGTCGGGCGCTACCGACCGCGCGTTATCACAAATGGAACAAGAAAATGCTCTAAACGATAATTCATATGGCTGGGAAGAATCAAAAGTGTCTGAAGTTTTACCAGCTGAAGTTTTACCAGATATAAAAATGATAGATATGAATAATATGAACTTAAGTTTAACAAATACAGATACGGAACATGTTAATAATATGAGCAAATTGGCTTATGATGATACAAATTTGGAATTTGAAACTAGAGTAACAAGTACGATTAATAGTGATGAGTTTAAAAATGTTCGTGAATTTTGTCGTAAAAAAACATGTACTAATAATTGGAAATGTATCAAAGATCGAGAAAAAACACTAGATATTACAATTGATAAAGTATACAGAGTAACTATAAATGGAATACATTACATTGTAGAATATTTAAAATCAAATAGTTTGGAGAATTTACCTGAAAATTCATGGAGTATAATGAAAAAAAAAACACATCCTCAGTATGAGAACGTTAACGATACGGGGCCAAACGGACATCCGATTGATTATTTGGACATTAAATTAAATTTAAAGGAAGAAATTTATATAGACAAAAGCAATAAAATAGTTGTTAGTATATTAGATGATTGGGCAGGGAAAAAGAAGCAATTTAGATTAAAAAATAGATATTCATATTTAATAGACGATGCGTATTGTATTGATTTAACTGTTGTAAAAAATGGACATTGCACAGGAAATTTAATTCGAACAAAAGAAGAAGAATATGAAATTGAAGTAGAATATGTGCCCAATATTATACCAACGCAAAAAAAAGAATTTGATTTACAGAAGTGGAATCAAATTATGTATAATTTATTGTGTACATTAGATACTACAAAAAAAACGTTAACTTCAATTAGTGAATTGATAAATACGGAGAAAGAATATTATAGTCTGATATCAAAAAACAAGATTCAATATTATTCTGGTAACAAATATCATGAACAGTTTAGAAAACAATATAGTTTAAATCCAAACGTTGTCACACTGACCTTTAATAAATTGAAGAATTTAATAGAAGAAAAAGATGAATATTATGTAACTCCAAAATCGGATGGCTTAAGAATGAGTGGATATATTGATAAAAATGGAAAACTATTTTTGTTTGGTCAACATTCAAAAAACTTTCAATTTTCTGGTGTTGTATTCAAGGAAGATTGCAAAAATTCAATATTTGATGGTGAATTAATTACAAAAACGAAACAAAACAAAGAAATATATGATTATCTTATATTCGATTGCTATTATAACAATGGGAATGATATTCGAGATAAAGAATTACAGGTTCGCAGAAGTATATGCAATCGTTTGATAGATAAGGCCAATATTGTCAAACAGGACAAATTATTGAATGATGTGACATGTCGTGTTATTCTCAAAGAATTTATAGATTTTAAAACAGGAGAATTTCATGAAAAATGTAAAAAGTGTTTTAATTCGATTGAGAATAGCGACTATGAAAACGATGGTTTAATTTTCACTCCGACTGATTCTGTTGGAGGAGACAAATTGTATAAAAATGATAATCCAAATAAATTTATAAAAAGTGGTATAACTTTTAATCGTCTTTTTAAGTGGAAAGATTCAAAATTCAATAGTGTTGATTTTCGTATTAAGTTTGGAAGTACAATTGAAATACCTATTCTGGAAAATCGAGATTATATTTTACAAAAGTTTAAAAATTGTAGTTTGTATGTACAATGTCCGGATGATAAACGTCCTGTATATACAAGAAAAAACTTTATACAAGATATAAAAAAATCAGATAACAAGAATGATGATATTAATGACATTGAGAAGGAATTTCAACCAATTGAACCATTTGACGATAACGCTAGTTATGTTAGTTTACCAATTATTGACAACAAAGTATGTTGTAAAGTAAATGACCGCTGGGAAGGAGATACAATTGAACATGATGATATAGTAGAAATGATTTACGATGTAGAAGCACCGAGTGATAATAAATGGATTCCAATTCGTATTAGAAAAGATAAAAGTTCTCCAAATTTTATTGACGTTGCATTAGATGTATGGAAATCAATTCATTTACCAATTACAGAATCTATGCTTACCGGTAGAGAAGATATTCCGTATATTGATTCAATTGATCAGACTAATCCGAAACTGCCAGGTAAATATTATAATAATGCTATAAATCGTACAGAGTCTCCTTTGAGATTATTTCATAGAGTTGTTGTAAAAGGAATGTTATTTTCAAATTCGATTGGACTTGTTAAGAATAAATCAAATAAGCCTCCTCGACTATTAGATATTGGATCTGGTAAAGGTGGAGATATTAATAGATATATAGAGCATAATGCAGATGTAATTGGAGTTGATAATTCTATGGATAATTTGCATAATAGGAGAGATGGTGCTTATAAAAGAATGTCTATTATATATAAGCATAATATAAAGAGGGGAATGAATCTTGCAAATGATAAAATAATATTCATAGCCGGAGATGGTGGTAATTTATTTACGAATAGCAACACATTTATAAACAATGGCGATGATTATTACAAAAAATTTGTTGAAAAACATAGAATTTTTGAAAAGCGTTATTCATTCGATACAGTTAGTGTATTCTTTGCAATTCATTACTTTTTCAAATCAAAAACAACGTTCAATAATTTTATACAGAATATTGCATATAATGTTAAACAGGATGGATATTTTGTAGGATGTTGTTATGATGGAGAAATTGTACATAAACAACTCGTAGAGAATAACAATAATCCATTATCGTTTAGAACAGCAAATGGTGATTTAATACTTGAAATTGAGAAGAATTATGATGGAGTTTTTGATGATACTGAAAAATCTTTGGGTAAAGAGATCAATGTAAATGTTCAAAGTATAAATATGAAACATCCAGAATATTTGGTTAATTTCCGTTTTTTAAGTAAAGAGTTATTCAAACTTGGATTTGTAATGGAAGAAACTAAAAATTTTGAATATTATTATAATGCAGATAACTCCAATTCTACAAAATATCCTCTAGATCAGGAAGAGAAAAAAGCAAGTTTTTTGAATAGAACATTTATATTCAAAAGAATAAGTTATAAACCACAAGAAATATATTTGAATTAAATAACCTTTTTAGAAAAAGGTTTACTAAAAACATAAATAAGTTTTGCTATGCTAACGCGTTTATCAAAAGCGTTAATTTGCAAAAAAATGAAAATTTAAATGACTTAACTATTAAACTTTAGTTATAATTGAAACTAAGATTAATATAAAAAAATACATTTTTTTATGTCAAAATTATATCAATTTATGATAACAAATACTTTATGGATTAATGAGAAACAAGTTATTCATAAAATAAAACAATTGATTCAAAATGGCGAAAAAGTTTCAGAAACTCATATTTTATGTTTATCAAAAATACATGAATTTATTCAAAAACAAAAAAAATTCAAACGCATATATGAAGATGAAATAAATTACTTCATGAGTAATAATAAACTATTTTATGAAAAATTATGTTTAAAAATTAAAAATACTATAATAGTTCAAAAATGTTTAATTAATATTGAAAAGGAGATGGAAATAACAGAAATAATTGCTACCATATGTGTTAAAAAGCATTTACCACTTCATAGTATGAGTAAAAATATATTTTCTTTTATTAAAATCAAATTTGATTATGACTAAATAGTATATTCTGTATGCATGATATACGATATATAATCTGTATATAAAATATAATATTAATTTATATGAATACTCCAATGATATATATTAAAAATATGAAAAATAACTTTTCGTTTAAAAAATTATATATTATATTATCTATAGTCGTAGTGTCTGTAATATTATATATTTTTTTTAAAAAAGTATATAATTTGTACAATTCTAATACAAAAGAAAATTTAACGATTGATGAAGAAAGTGATTCTCTGAATATTACTGATTTATCCGGAAATATTGAAGAAAGTGATTCTATGAATATTACTGATTTATCCGGAAATATTGAAGAAAGTGATTCTCTGAATATTACTGATTTATCTGGGAATATTGTTGAAAATGATCCTCTGAATATTACTGATTTATCTGGGAATATTGTTGAAAATGATCCTCTGAATATTACTGATTTATCCGGAAATATTGTTGGAAGTGATCCTCTGATTATTACTGATTTATCTGGAAATATGACTGATTTATCCGGAAATATTACTGATTTATCCGGAAATCTCGTATAATAAAAATATCATAGAAATATCATAAAAATGATTGCATTTGTGGTATTTTGATAATATATGTGAGGGATCTGAAGAATTATTCATAGAATCCCGCCCGTGCTATTGAAATACGAATTGAGAGATCTGAAAAATCCCGCCCGTGCTATTGAAATACCCGTCTTTGTGACCTATCTGGAAATAAAATGGTTACAAATGACACGAATTACAAGAATATTTGCAAAATATTACCTACAAGTATAAATTCTCAATCATTACCAGAAGATTTATTTTTCACTATACTATCATATATACCAATATTGTTGACTGATGAAAATATTCATAATGTTGTACAAGAATATTTTTCAGAAGACATTAATATACAAAAAAAAATAATAAAAGATTATGGAAAAATTAATAATTGGGAAACCAAACACGTAACAAATATGAATAAATTATTTAAATGTATTGATTTTGAAAACGAAGATATTTCTAATTGGAATGTATCCAATGTAACAAATATGAGTTGTATGTTTCGCAACAGTAATTTTGATCAATGCATTAATAATTGGAATGTATCAAAGGTGAAAGATATGAGCTGTATGTTTGGTAATAGTTATTTTAACAAACCTCTTGACAAATGGAATGTATCTTGTGTAACAAATATGAGTTACATGTTTGATAATTGTCAACATTTTAATCAATATATAAATAATTGGAACGTATCAAACGTTAAAAATATAAGTTATATGTTTGTTCAAACATGTAACTTTAATAAACCTCTTGACAAATGGAATGTATCTAATGTGACAAATATGACTGGAACTTTTTGTAATTGTCACTACAATCAACCTCTTAATAATTGGAATGTTTCCAATGTAACAAATATGAGTGATATGTTTCAGTATGCAAGAGCTTTTAATCAATCTCTTAATAATTGGGATGTGTCTAATGTAACAACTATGAGTGGGATGTTTTGCAATGCCGGATATTTCAATCATCCTCTTAATAATTGGGATGTATCAAATGTAAAAGATATAAGTTCAATGTTCAGCATCAGTACATTTAATCAACCTCTTAATAATTGGGATGTGTCTAATGTAACAACTATGTTTCATTTGTTTTCAAATAATGAAATATTTAATCAACCTCTCAATAATTGGGATGTGTCTAATGTAATGGATATGAGTTTTATATTTTGTCAAACATCTAAATTCAATCAACCTCTTAATAATTGGGATGTGTCTAATGTAAAAGATATGGAAGCTATGTTTTTAGGTGTTGAGGATTTTAATTTTCCTCTTAATAATTGGGATGTATCAAATGTAGAAACTATGGAAAATATGTTTGTCAGAGCAAACTCTTTCGATCAAACTATTAATAATTGGTCTGTGTCAAATGTAACTAATATGAAAGCTATGTTTGCGGAAACATTATTATTTAATAAACCTTTAAATAATTGGAATATATCGAATGTAAAAAATATGAGTTATATGTTCGAAGATGCCAAAAATTTTAATCAGCCTCTCAATAATTGGGATGTATCTAACGTATCCAATATGAAAGGTTTGTTTTATAAGGCATTTCTGTTTAATCAATCTTTGAGTAATTGGAATATATCTAAAATATCAAATATGAATTATATGATGGATAAATATTTTTAACAAAGTATTGATGATAAATTATTAATTAATATTATTTTAGTTAGAATAAAAAAATCTCTCTGCAGCTTTTTCCGGACTTGGGACCCGGCACATAATTATATTTTAATGTGGTAGCATTACTTTTTTTTGTTTTTAATTTTTTAGTTTTAAATTTCTTTTGTTTTTTTTTGTTTTTTTTGTTTTTTTCTAATAATCTGATAACCATGGAGCATTTTCTTCTATATTAAAAGATTCTACACTATCAAACATGTTACTCCTGGTTGTACATTGGATGTCTTTCAATCATTAAGGGGACATTATAAAACATAGATTTCATATTTTTTACTTTAGACACATTCCAATTGTTGAGAGATTGATTAAAATTTCCTGCTTCATGAAACATCCATTGCATATCTGTCACATTGGATACATTCCAATTGTTGAGAGGTTGATTAAAAGATTCTGTACAGTCAAACATACAACTCATATCTGTGACATTGGATACATTCCAATTATTCAGAGGTTGGTTAAAATCTGCTGTATTGCCAAACATATAATACATATTTGTTACATTGGATACATTCCAATTGTTAAGAGATTGATTGAATAATGTTGCTCCGCAAAACATTTCACTCATGTCTGTAATATTGGACACATTCCAATTGTCGAGAGGTTGATTGAATGCTTTTGTATTATAAAACATCCCAATCATATTTCTCACATTGGATACATTCCAATTATTGAGAGGTTGATTGAAAGAATTTGTATTTGCAAATATACCAGCCATAGTTACCACATTGAATATATTCCAATTATTGAGAGGTTGATTAAAATCTTTTGCACCATTAAACATATTTTCCATATTTATTACATTAGACACATTCCATGAATTAAGTGATTGATTAAAACATTTTGCTCCATCAAACATATTACCCATATTTATAACATTAGATACATTCCAATTATCAAGAGGTTGATTGAATGATTCTGCACCATAAAACATAGCATCCATATTTGTAACATTCGACACATTCCAATCATTCAAAGGTTGATTGAATTTTTTGGCAGATGAAAATATATCTTCCATATCTTTTACATTAGACACATCCCAATCATTCAGAGGTTGATTAAAATCTTTTGCACCATTAAACATAGATTTCATATTTTTCACACTAGATACATTCCATGAAGACAGGTCTTGATTAAAACATTTTGCTTCCCAAAACATCCCAATCATAGTTGTAACATTGGACACATTCCAATTGTTGAGAGGTTGATTGAATGATTCAGCCGAAGAAAATAAACCTGTCATATTTGTTACTTGAGAAACATTCCAATTGTTGAGAGGTTGATCAAATGAT
>Ga0163111_10000512_pt1 | contig 23226 bp, 27 predicted proteins | sample CRUFie1St18metaG_FD_109645 | JGI IMG/M metagenome (GOLD analysis project Ga0163111, IMG submission 109645) | Marine microbial communities from the Costa Rica Dome - CRUD Field 142mm St18 metaG | ecosystem: Environmental > Aquatic > Marine > Oceanic > Photic zone | place: Costa Rica: the Eastern... | reverse complement strand
TTGCATTTATTGGTTATCGTGCCTATATTAGGTTATGTAGCCTATTATAAACATAAAGTCAAACCCTTTGTGTATCCAACCTTAGGTGTCTTAGCTATATTTACCGCTGGTTATCATGGAACAGCGTTAATGTTAAATTCACATGAATGATGCCTAGATTTAATTAATTTTTAAGTATTTAAATCTATGATGTCATTTAATATTTTGATCCTACCTTACCATTTATTTATTACAGAGAGGGGTAATGGCAGACGGATAAACACACGTCTCTGAGCAAGGAGGGCAATTAATCTTATATATATTACATTAAAATTTTTAGTAGGTTTTAATCTTTGCAATATATATAAATGCCTACATCATCTACAAGATTAAGAGAACAATTTGCACGAACTATGAAAAAATCCGCTGGTCGTGAAAGAAAAAGACAAACTCGTAAAGGAATGAAAAAGAAACATCACACACGTAAAAAATCTCGGAAACACCTTAGACACAAAAAAACGAAAAAACACCGTAGACACAAAAACGAAGCAGGAAGAGGATGGGAGGAGTGGAATAAACTTAATGATACTTATAAGACCATTCATGAGCAGGAGCTTCAAGCACAAGCTGAAATAGATAAAGCTAATCAAATTATGAGGCACCCGAAAGTGACCATGAAGCAGTACAACGCCGCGATGAAAACGCGCACTAAGTACGAAAATGAGCTGCGCACTATTGCAGCAGCAGCGCGTGTCGCTCACAAGGAAAAGGAGCAGTATGAATACGACTATCTTGATAGCGACTTGTCTTAAAGAGAGCCGAAGAACTAATTCAATCACCAAACATATTAAAGATTTTGCATTATATTTAGTAATACTATGCAAAATCCTCCGGATACAAATGCTTTACAAAATGAAGATGGGGATGAAGTTTTTCTTTTCTCTCCATACAATGCAAATAATAAAGAAATTACTCGCGGCGAAGTTCAGTCTATTTTAACAAAATATGGCGTTGCCAGTAATCTCGTTAATCTTGAGTTATAAGTGTATTACTCCTACCTGATATTCTACGTGATATTCTACGTGATAATCTTAAATTTCATTGTAGTACTCTTCCCTTTATGTGCCGGTCTAATTTTTTTCGCCGTGATTTTCTAGTATTTTTACGTGTTTTATTTTTACGGCGTCTCCCCCAACCTCTACTTCCAGTAACTAATTTAAATAATTTTTGTTCTGCTTTTTTTTGTTGTTGGTTAATACTATTTTTTTTAAAAAATTTTCTCAACAATTTCTTTTTTTCTGGAGTGGTCATTTGTTTGGCTTTTTTTCTGGTGTGTCTTTGTATAGCAACCATCAAAGCTGCTGTATCACTATACTTAAATTTGTTGGACATATATTATATTAAAATATATTTATTTTATATAGATGCCTACTAAGAAAAACAACCGGATGTTAAATAAAAAACAGAATTATAAAAGTAATAAAAGGATAAATGTACGTAAAAATAAACAGGCTAAAAAAACAAAAAAACACCATCCTAAAAAAACGCGTCAAAATATTTTTCTGCGTCCGCTCACCCACTTTAGTAGAAAAAGTTCTCAGGCAGGAGAAGCTCGTAATGATAGACCTAGAACGAGAAGTGAAATAAAGGCTTATAATTATGAAAAAAAACATGCTCCCGAGTGTGTAGAATTAGTTTATAATTTACTGGGAAACATTGCAGCAGGTCGTGAAAAAGTAGATTATTTGTTAACTCAGATAAAAGCTGCTACTGATCCGACACATATTGATGAGTGGAACGCCATTTTGGAAATGGGCGCCTCCTACCGACAACCAAATACTCAGTTCTTGAAAAAAATATTAATGGATCCTTTACAGGACGGCAGTATTATCCATTTAGCAAATGAAGCGGCTGCTAAAGTTAAAGAAAAAATGGTCGAAAATGTTGCCAAAGCTGAAAATCCCGATAATTACGCCGCTATCAAATTAGATATTAGTCAAAAATTATTAGAGGTCTTGCATGATCCAAATTATGTTTATAAAAATGAAGATGAAAACTATTTTCTCTCATGGCTCAGTCCACATGCAGTAAATATAGTTGGTGCCTTATTTGATCTACCTATTGCTCCGGAAAAGTATGATAAAACATATAGTATAAAACCTATACGTGCGATTTATAGCATCAACGGACGCGATAGGCACGTAATAGCCTACATGTTAACTAAAGCTTTACTTTTTGTTGATAGTAACGACATAAGGGTTGCTGGTATTCTAAAAAAAAGTAAATATGGATTTCCTCAGTGTAATGCCAGGTTAATACCGATATTAGAAAAGTTACAGAGTGTGTATGAAGAAATATTCACCGAACTTATTAGATACGCACCAGCTAGTTTATTTCGGGAGTTTGAAGGCGTTCCTGATGTGGACGATTATTACCATGGTCTCGGTGAATGGCGTGCTAACGAACGTAATTTGCCGCACGGATACTCCATGTCAGATAGTGAGGTTTATACAGATCAAACATCTTAATAATAAAAGTAAATATATATATTTTTATTATTATTTTACGAAACTTCAAAGTTCAGATAAAATAAAAGACATATGTACCAAATATATTGGCGAGATTGATTCAGAATTATGTATATTGTAATCAATTAAAATAAGAGAAACATTTAATAATATATAAATAATTTTATTTTTATATTATAACATGACTACGCGTAAAAGAAAAGTATTTAATAATACAACACGCAAAAAAACAACTGCTATCCGTTTTTATGAAAACCCGCCCGAACAACTTGTAATAGACGGCTTCAAATTTTTATTTTTACCCATAAATAATGGCACCTTTCAAATGGATTGTCAGGTATTTGGTGGTAATTATTTAGAAGAAAAGCATAATTCGGGTATTTCGCATTTACTAGAGCATATACTCACTGATTCTTGGAAAAAATGTTATAAAAAAGGGTGTGTTTATTATTTAGAGAAATATGGCACCAAAAGTAATGCTCATACTATGATGAATAATACCAGTTATTGGATGCGTGGTTTATCAAAGTTCAAAGACGTCATGATAGAATATATTTTGTCAATAACCTTAGACCCACATATATCCACCAAAATAATGCAGCGAGAAATAGAAGCGGTGCGCAATGAAATAACTACTTTACTAAATCGACCTGATTATAAATTACGACGAGAAATGGCTAGAAATATCTTTAAAAATAAGGGTTTACTACACGCTGCTGATTATGAATTACAACTAGATAATTTAAAGTGTTTTACCACAGAACAACTATTAGAATTCTCCAGTAAAATAATATCAACCAAACGTGTTATGTTTGTTATTAGTGGTGATTATCACAAAACAACTATTATCAATAAAATAAAACATATCTTAAGTAATTTACCTACACAAAGACTAAGTATTAAAATCCCTAAATGCGACCTATCATCGTGTTATAGTGTTAAAAAAAGGGTTGTTTATGTTAAAAACGATAAAAACAAAAATTCTATAATTAATATTGTTTTTCCAGTGCCTATTTATCAAGGTAATAAAAAATTATTATATTTGCCTGTTTTACTTTCATTACTGGGTGGTGGGTTAAATTCATTATTATTAAAACAATTACGTTTAAAAGATAAACTAGTGTATAGTGTTAATGTTACGAGCACTACTAATTTTTGTGGTACATTAATAAATATAAATATGTCTACCATTCATAAAAATGTACACAAAGTACTAACGCAAACGTTTCAGGTGCTAAAAAAATATAAAAGCGAAGATGTACCTATTCATACGCTAAAACACTACAAAACCAAATATTTGCTAAACTTACGTTCGGTGTGTTTAAATACCACTTCTAGTGTAAATAAATTTTATACACATCAATATTTTTACCAAATTCAGAAAAAAAAACCGATAATTTATACGTTAAACAATCTCACCACATTAACAAAATCTATTACTCCTGCGAAAATAAAAGAATTGCTAAATGACTTATTACGAACAAATATATGTTCTGTTTTTTATATGTCAGATGAAAAAGTTAATTTTACTATTCCAGATTTTTAATACTTCAGATTTTTAATACTTCAGATTTTTAATATATTTTATTGAATTTATTCACAAAAATATATTAATTTAGTGCTTGCGGCTGCGGCGGCGGCGGCGGGTGCGCTGCCGACGGCGCTTCTTGTGTTCGTTGTGTGTGTTGTTGCCTCCGCGGTGGCGGGTGTGGCGAGTACGGCGGGCGCGAGTACGGCGAGTGCGGCGTTTGTGTGCTCCTCCTCCAATAAACATTATAATATATGTAAAGAAAAAAAGTTTTTTTGCCAAAATAATTAAAGAATAGCCTAAATAGTTTAACCCCACCAAATTTTCTGATAATTTCCATTCTCCCAATAGCATTTCAGCCAATATCCGTTATAATAATAGTCCCACTCAAAATCTTCTAAATAAGGATCACCATTCTCGGTATAGAACCAAAACATATCTTCGACGTATCTTTTAAAACTTTTAGATTTGACCTTTTTCTCATTCTGTACCCAATAGGTAAAATTATACCATTTATAACCAATCCATTTTTTATCATCATCAATATATTCATATTTCATAATCGATGTGGGATTGCCATGTGTTTTCCGATATTCTGAACACTCATTCACCATACGCGCAAATTCGGAACATTCATCTAAAATACGGACCGGGATATCCATTTTTATTTTCTATATCATTTAAGATAGTTCACTTCAATTTTTTTTATATATCTCTCCTAAACATTTCTCGCCGCCGCCGAGGGTACCCTTTTAATATTTGAGAGTTATTTTTTTGGCTAGACACCTATAATTGGGATGGTATTCATTTTATAAATAATTTTTGTTAGCATAACTTTATAAACTTTTTTAATTTTTGAAAAAAAAACGGCATTCTAAATTTGATTTTTCGATTTTGGACATTTTAAAATGTCCATTTTTCGATTTTCGAATTTAGAATGCCGTTTTTTTTTCAAAAATGTGCTTCAGACGATTATGCTCTGGTTTTTAAAAATAATATTTTCAATTCCTTATACAAAATTTTTACACATTTTTGGCCCTGAAAAGTGCATATTTTTGGCGTTGCTTAAAAAAGTGCATATTTAGCAACATATGCATTTTTTAGCAACCAAAATATGCACTTTTATTTGTTAACATGATTCATAACAAAATTACTAAAATAAAAATATTTCCACACTTATTTAAAAATCCGTTGCCGATTTTCGAAAGGGGTTGTTTTAAATTAAGTTTTTAAACAAAAAAGTAAATTAAGATTAAAAACTTAAAGTAATATTAACGTAAAATTAAAGTAAGTTTAACCAAAAAAGAGTTTTATTTTGGCTTTACACAATTGGCAATTATATATGAAAATATATTTGTTTTGTTTTGTAAATACATTAGAATATTAATTGTGATTATATATGTTATATATATAATATAGTTATCACAACAAAATTTTTGTTTAGAATTACGATAAAAAGGAATGAAGGTTGAATCAGTTATATCCTCTATGTCATATTTAAAATTATGTTTATCTAAATTATTTATTAAATGTGGTAAATCTTTATCATGAATAATATTTACATTAATCCTGTTACAAATAAATTTTTGAAGATATTTTAGATAACCGGTTTTTTTGTTAATAATAATATCACCCAATATAAAACATCCTCCTGGACGTAATACTCTTTTCACTTCATTTATAAATGTTTCACGGGAGGGATAATGAAAAGCGGATTCTAAAGAAACAACAACATCAAAAGAGTCATTATCAAAGGGTAAATTGCATGCATCGGCTGTTATATAATTTAATTTATCCTGTATTTTGTGTTTTTTTGCTAACTTATTACACTCTTTAATATTGTTTGGATTAATATCTATAGCATAGATATCAGCATTAGTATACTTTGTGAATATAACGTCTTGCATACCTCTACCACAACCGATATCTAGTATTTTATTAGCTTGATCAAATTTTTTTTTATTTTTGTCAATTAATTTTTCAACAAGTTTTATAGAAGCCTCTGCTAATGTATTTGTATCTTTTGTCCAGTATCCATAATTCATGAAATTTGTATTGCAACCAATAATATTATACATACCATTATTTAATAAATATTCGTAACCATTCACGCGTAAATATATAAATAATATATAACATATAATTAATATCATAAAAATTAATAAAAGAACTCGCAAAATCATTATTATACTCTCTTAATTTTTTTTGATAATTATACTGCAATTTCATAAAAATATTTACCAGTACTCCTAAGAAATATTATTCGCCAAGTGATATGGTACTATTTATAATATATTTAAAATAAAATTGAAAAAACGAATTATAATTATATAACATATAATTATGATTCTAAAAACAACAGCAGGTCAGCGATCTAGAATAACTGAAAAACAAAGACAACGCCATGCAATATACAAACTAATAATGACGGGAGGAATAATAATACTTATATTCTTATTGTGAATGATATAATACATATTTTGTTATAGTACATTTATCTATTATCTATTTTTTATTTTTTAATTTTTGAAAAAAAAACCAGATTCTAAATTTGATTTTTCGATTTTGGACATTTTAAAATGTCCATTTTTCGATTTTCGAATTTAGAATCTGGTTTTTTTTTCAAAAATGTGCTTCAGACGATTATGCTCTGGTTTTTTAAAATAATATTTTCAATTCCTTATACAACATTTTTTCATCAAAAATGCCAAAAAAAGTGCATATTTTTGGCGTTGCTAAAAAAGTGCATATTTAGCAACAATATGCACTTTTTAGCAACCAAAATATGCATTTTTAATTAGCATGATAAATGCTAACTAAAAACTATATAATATTTTGTTTACCTTATCTATATAAAAAATCGTTGCCTAAATCTAATACAATATAAAATCTCCATATAAAAACTTTATTTTAACGGCGCAACGTTCTCTTTTTTTTTCGTTTTCCTTTACTTTGTTTTTGTGGTTTTCTTTTCACTATTTTTATTTTTCGTGATTTTTGTTTTTGTGATTTTTGTTTTCGCGATTTTTGTTTTCGTGGTTTTTGTTTTCGTGATTTCTTTCTTCCACGACCACTTACGTTGTCTAGACGTGGTGAATAATCTTTAATAGTAAATTTAAATATTGATTCTACATATTCTGTTAACTTGACTTTAAAAACGTCTATATCTCGATTTATTATAAAGTTGTCCACTGCACTAATAACGGGTTCCATAACTTTCCCAATAGTAGAATTATTAATGATTTTTGTTAAATCTACATTATATGGCTGCGTAGGGGTTCTAGATATTGGAAGCGGAGCGACGGGTACAACTTCGGACGCGTCTGGTGTGATATTATCTATATTTATTAGAAACATTCTCGCCCCCTTTTCCGTCGGATCTCGTTTGAGTTTTTCTACCTCCATACATAGATATAAATAATTAGCTAAATATTCTCCCATATTTATTGTATTGTTTGCGGTATCCCGCACTTGAACCCCTAACTCATCGTCCTCTTTTCCACCACCACCAAAAGTAAAACCCGAACTGCATTTGCTCCATGGCGAGAATCTGCCAGGATTTGGATCTATACCTAGAAGTTGTTGGCGTCCTCTGCACGCCGCCGCCCGCACATTAATCATTATATTATTGTACACATCACTGTCTTCACTTATATAACCGGCCTGTACTAGAACCTCACGCAGATCAGATAACATCATATGGTTATTATTAACAAAGAATGTTTTCATTTCTGTTAATAAATATCTAATAGCAATCAAGCCACTAGACACGATATCCCTACCCATGTGTTGGTATAAGCCACCACTTGCATTATAACCAATAAATGTAATAAGAGCCATAGTCATCCATACCCAAAATACAAGAATAAACGTTTTAAAAATATTTTTCAAAAAATTACCAAATAATGGAATCTCACCCACGGGATTTGCAATATATAGAGATGTATCGAAAATATATTTATACGTTAAAGCAATGAACCAAATAAATTGAAAGATTGCCTTTATAATGGTCAATAAACATGTTAGTAATGTCTTCACGGAGGCGGTCCCACAACCTTCTTGTAAAGATTTTAAAATGTCTTTACGCAAACTTTCAACTCTGTCTTTAATCACATCAGCATGTTTGTTCCTATCTTCTTGTGCGGTAGTAAATCCATCCATTACTTCGCCATGCGCGGCCTCATGCTGTCCTTGTAGTGCATCGAGTACTTTTTGTATATGATCGACTTGTTCAGCCATGCTGTTTAATTTATCAGCATTCACGCGATCTGTTTGCTGCGGGCTGCGGGGCGGACCTAGTAAAGCTTGTCTTTGTTCTAATTCCGACATTTGTGCTGGCATATATATATATATATACATATAAATTTTATTTATTAGGATCTAAATATATTTTATTATTAAATAAACAAATTATAAATACTATAATTTTACCGCGCGCGGCGACTTTTTTTATTAAATTTTTTGGGTATTTTGCGTTTGGTATAACGTTTTGATAATTTTCTAGTTTTCCTTTTCAGTTTTACTTTTTTCTTTCCTCTCCCAGTGCCCGTATTATTACGTATTAAATTTAAAAAACGAGTTACTCGCTCAGACGTTGTTAAAGGGCATTTCTTCAGAGGTATTTTATAACATTTACAAGCATTGCGAAATATACCAGGGTCTAATAAATTTCCATGTTCATCTGGTTCTCGATAATTACACTTACGTCTTATCGCGGGTGGTGTATTTCGCATCATATACCGAGAATCGCTACCTTTGCGCTGCCACCAATATTTATTACAATGACCAGCAGCAGCTATTGTAGTTCGCCCTGACTTAACATCTGCCCATCTGAAATTTAAGTAATTATCACCACCACATTTATCGTTCATTATACTATACATAAATATAATTTAATATAAAAAGGACTTGTGCATATTTTATGTTGCTTTAATAGTGCATATATAGCAACCAAATATGAAAAAAATATGCAAAGAATATTATTGTGAAGAATGTAACTATAAATGCACGCGAAAATTTTTATGGGAGCAACATTGTTCAACGCTTAAACATAGCAGATTAACTAAACATACGAAAACGCCCAATAATAAAAGAAAAAAAGAACCCACAAAAATAGGTGATATGTTTATATGTGAACATTGTGGTAAAGGTTATAAACAGCGTTCTGGACTTTGGCGGCATTTAAAAACTTGTACTATCTCTAAAAACTATGTTGCTAAAAAATCGCAGGCGATCACCTTAAATATACAGGAAGAAAAAGACAATATTATGATAGAGAAAAACAAAGACAATACTATATTAGAGCATTTAGAGAAGGAAAACGCGGATTTAAGAACCATGATGGAAAAAATTATGGTGGGCATACAAAGTGATTCCGACGTGAAAAACGAGATGATGAGTCAAATAAAGGAACAAAGCAAGATGATACAATGTATGATACCGCGCATCGGCAATAACAATAACAACAGATTTAATATTAATGTTTTTTTAAATGAAAAATGTAAGAACGCCATTAACATGTCCGATTTTATTCAATCCTTACAAATTCAGTTAGATGATCTAATATATACCAAAGACAAGGGATTGATTGAGGGTGTCAGTAATGTCTTTGTGACGGCGTTAAATAGACTCGATACCTTTAACCGACCCATACACTGCACTGATATGAAGAGAGAAACCTTATATATAAAAGAAAATAATGAGTGGGAACGTGATGATAATAAGCAAAATATTAAGTCAGCGATTAATAATATTGCAAATAAGCAACGTAAAACAATTGCACTCTGGGAGAAAGAAAATCCGGATTGGAATAATACCGAAAGTGGTAAAGAAGAATACATTAAAATAGTGCAATCGGCCATGAAAGATGTTTCTGAAAATCCAGCGGGTAATAAAATAATAAAAAATATAGCAAAAGAAATAACCTTATCCAAAGAAACGATCGAAAAAGAATAGGGTATCTATAAATACTATAAATACTATAAATACTATAAATATCAAACATGTTATGTTTGTAATAATTTTTTCACGAGATAGCAGCGGTATTCGTTTTTGCAAGTATAAGTGCGGGTGAATCTAATATTATTATGTATACAATTTTTTTGCAAGTCGTGTATATCACCATTTTGTAGTAAGAATAAAAGCTCACAACCTTGTTTTAAATTTAAATAAACGTTAAAGGGATGCCAAAAAGCTATAGTGCGTTTGTCAAGAATATCATTTTCCATTTTAATAATTTGATTTTCGGTAAAACAGGTATTCCAGGTTGTTTTATATGTAAAATCCGATAAAAGAGATATTTTATTTGGACGTTTCATTTTAGGATTTTTTTTTAAAAAGTTATTAATGTAGTTTATGCTATATTCTAATTTGTTATAATACTTTTTTAATTTTACCATAGTGTTTGTTTCACTTTCTAAAGATTTAAATTCACTTCTAATACAAGAAGATAGTAAAGTAGTATCCACATATCTTTTGTTTAATTTGTATTGAAATATTTGATGTTGATATTCACAATACTCAAAGATGGGGTGGATAAACTGATAAATTAACCGCACTATCTCATTCGGTAATGTATTCATGGTGAAATATTATAATAGTATCATACAACCTTCAATTTAAAGTAAAATAAATAATAAAATAAATTATTATGTTATTATTTGCGCAATTAAAGTTTTTTATGTAAACAAAGCGCGGCGACACCACCAAGTACTTGGGCAACAATATACCCGACGAGATCGGTCATTGTCAGAGTACCTTTTAGGTGCATCATGATACTTACGGCAGGATTAAAGTTCCCCCCTGATATTTTACCACCAAATAGGATTGCGGTCATTAAAGCTATACCTATGGGTATGGCTTCACCGCTGGTTAAAATTACTGAAAGAAAAATAAAGGTGCCGATAAATTCTACTAAATATTTTCCGTAGGCCATTATACTATTAATAAAGATTATAATAACAATAATAATAATAAAAGAATAAATTGGCAATAAAAATAATAAAAATAATAAAAATAATAAAAATAATAAAATTGAACAGAATATACTATAGGATATTGTATAATATATTCTTTTACTCACCGATGTATAGATTTACGCCACAGACGCGTGATTATCGGGCATGGGAAATAGCACCAAATAATATATTCAAGGACGATACAACTTTTTCCCCACTACATAAAAAGTTAATATCGGGTGATATGATGAATAGTGCCGGTGAAATAATTAAATCTCCCTATCGTGAAAACAAAATAATTCCAGGTGTGTTAATTTTATCCGGGAAAACGTATGGTAATTACAAAGACAAAAAATTGTATAAGTGTGTACCAGCTGATAAAAAACTCCCTTGTTTTCTGGTGCCCTACAAAGAAAAAAGTGTGGGCTTTAGTAAAAAAAAAGTGAATGTGTATATACTATTTGCAATAAAAGAATGGATAGCAAAGCATCCAATAGGAATACTTACAAATGTGATAGGCGCAGTAAATACGTTAGAAAACTACTATACGTATGAATTATATAGAACGGATTTATATGAAACATATCAAAAATTTAAAATATTATCTTTGAAAAATGTGCAGCAATATAAAGAAACACCAACAGAAACACAAATTAGTTTATTGGTAAATGAATACCATCACAAAAATAAAGCCTGTGATCGAACAGCGCGAAAAATTTTTAGCATTGATCCAGAGAACACACAGGATATAGATGATGCCATAGGTATTATGTATTCCAACAATAAAAATAAGGAAGAGGTTAAAACCATCAGTATTTACATTGCTAATGTTCCATTGTGGTTAAAAATATTACAATTATGGCAAGAGTTAACGCCCAAAGTTTCAACTATTTATTTACCGAACAAAAAAATACCGATGTTACCCGAAGTGTTATCAGAAGATATATGTAGTTTAAAAGAGCATGAAATAAGACTGGCCTTTGTCATGGATATTAAAATTATACGTGGACAAGTTGTCGACATAAGTTTTGCAAATGCTATCATTAAAGTTTATAAAAATTATATTTATGAGGAATCGGCATTGGTAAAAGATACAGATTATCTCGATATTCTCTCTACAACAAAAAAACTAGTACAACAAAAAACAACTTATATGTCGGACATCAAAGATAGTCATGATGTAGTAGAGTATTATATGAAGATGATGAACCATCAATGCGGTATAAAACTACGAGAGAACAAAGTGGGTATTTTTAGATCAGTTAACAGAAAAAGGAAAACCAACGAGGATGATGAAAGTATTCCTCCCGCAGTGAAAAAAATACTATCTTACTGGGGAAATGTATCATCTGCCTATGTGTTAAACGAAGATGACAAAGGACATGATATCTTAGGGTTAGATGTATATGCACAAATAACATCACCTATCCGGCGATTGGTAGATATAATTAATATGGTAGTATTGCAAAATATATGTGGGCTTCAAGAAATAAGCGAAGAAATAGACCACATTATACAAGAAAACACACACCCCGAAAGTATTCAAAAAATGAACGATAAAATGAGGAATGTAAAAAAAGTACAAACGAATTGTGAATTGATAAATTATTGTAGTAAAAAAGAAAGCAAAAAAATACAAGAAGGATATGTGATACAAATAAAGGGCGAAGAATACACCATATATATTCCACAACTAAAATTAATTACATATGTAAAAACGACTGCAACATATGAAATATTTAAAAAATACAACTATAGTATCCATATATTTGCAGAGGAAGATTCGTATCATAAAAAGGTACGTGTACAATGGTTATAATATATAAATCAACCAAAGGTGTTTTCGCCGGTGTAGCGTATGTACAAGTATCCGTCTTCATGTTTATTTTCATGAAAAACGTTTCCTACTGATTGCGTGATCGGTATTAATTTTTTATTGATAAACATATAAATCCCTTGTTCGGGGCGGCAACGTATTTTTTTGCGTATAACATATTGGAATTGGCTCATGGTTAAACCGCTTGGTACTAAAAACTTATGTTTTTCTAAGTCGGGTAAATCTGAATCGTCGTTTTTGCCCACAATAATACAGCATCTGTCGGGGTATTTAGATAACAATCTCGAAGAATCGGACTTACGAGAGTCTAAACTACACTTTTGAAATTCGTCGATATAACTAGACATATATATAGATCAAAGATATTAAGTTTAAATAAAAACAATAAAGAATCTTTATAAATAAAGTGAAATATTTGTAGCTACAAATTTAAGTAAAAGAGTTGATATATTTTGTAATTTTTCTAAAGCACATATATTACCGGTCATTTCACAAATTTTTTCTATTTCTTGCACAATATTGTTTATTTTTAAAATAGCTTTGACGAAATCCCCCAAAGAAATATTTTGTTCAACTTTCATGGTGTGTATAATTTCTTTGCAGGCTGTTTCGCTATTTGTGTCACACCATTTAAATATAGATTGTTGCAAATCTCGATGAAAGGTATAATCCGTGCCGATATCTTGCTGCATAACTTTAAATTCGCTATCGTAGTATTCTTTAAGTTTGTGGTCCACGATATCCGTGAAATGCGCCACGGGATTGCCCAGAGTAGTAGATTGAAAGATTTTAACATCGTCCTTCACATTAATGTTTGTAAAACACGAGAGCAGACAAGCTATTTGTGTCGGAGTAAAATGCTCAAAGTAATTACTTTCTAGTATCACGTGTGCGAGGGCTAAAGGGTGTGCTTCTTGTATCTGGCTGGCGATCTTACCTTTTTCCGTAATTTCATGTTCGGTATTCACAAACCCGTGATGAGTCAGGAATTGTAATACGTTTTTGGCGTTGTTATTAACATAAGAGGCAGTATAATCTTTATGTGTGTCATTTTTGGCAATAGAATCTTCCACCTTTTTAATAGCATACAAGTGTTCAATGTCGTCTTTTATGAATCTATAATCGTCTTCCAGATTAGCAATATCTTTCAACAATCGTTTGCGTTGTTTATTGGATGATAATTGTAATAGTTCTTTTTTTTCAGCGTATTGAAGAAGAGTATCATAGGGTGTTTTCGTAATTTGCGATATCATATTTTTTTTTATTATCAGGTCTTCATTAAGTTTAATGAAATCATCTTCATAATATTTTAGCTCATTATCAATATCGATTTTCATTAAACTTGTATTCGTAAATTGCGTAATATTTTCAAGGCTACCTCCTGCCGACACGATATGTAGGGCGAGTTGCAAGGAAATTTTGAATTTAGAAGATAGTGTGGGCGGAGAACCTGTCAAAATTTGTTTACATTCATTCGCGGCATGTAGCTGGACCATATTACCCAAAATCCAGACCAAACCTTCTTTGTCGATGCCGCGCCGGCCAGCGCGTCCGGCCATTTGCGTGTATTCCTGTGGATACAAATTACGCATAGTGTAGCCATTAAATTTTTCCAGACTAGTAAAAATGGTAGATTTAGCGGGTACATTAATACCGACGGCAAATGTTTCGGTCGCAAACAAAAGTTTGATATTACCGCGGTCAAATAAAAGCTCTACCATTTCCCGCAAGACTGAGAGCATACCGGCATGATGAATAGCAACACCTTTTTTCAGTAATTCCACTAAACTGGTATATTCCGGGAGGTGTATATACTCTTTATAATTAGGAAGTTTGCTAATGAGAATTTTTTTACAATCGTCTTCAATAGTGTTTGGTATGGTGCTCTCTGCCTCAAACAAAGAATTGGTTATTTCTTTTGCACAGGTTTCTACATTCTTTCTCGAAAATACGAAACAAATGGCGGGTAAATGATGATTGGCTTTCATGTAAGTAGAAAGGTCATTCAAAATAAACTTACGTTTAATAAAATATTTATTTTTGTGTAAATAATCCGCAACTTTCTTTACTTTATTAAAATTAAATTCCTGGAATTCACCCTTCGGGGATTTAATAACAATTGGTTTATTTCTGACCGCATTTATTTTGTCTAGCATGGGGTCACCTTTGATGCGTTTCAGGGTACTCTCGTGTGTCGTAATCCACATATAGTGTGTCAGGGGAACTACCCGATGATTTGTCGGAATAAGATAAACTTGTTTTTCTGGTGTTGCGAGCTCGGCATCGTCATCGACCTTAGCGACAAGTTTAAGCTGCTTATTTTTTTGATTTTCTATCCACTGGGCAAAAACTTCCGGTTTATCAATGGTAGCAGACAGCATCACTAGTTGAATATGTGGGGGCAATAGTAAAATAGCTTGTTCCCAAACAGGTCCTCGATCTTCATCATTAATATAATGCACTTCGTCGAAAATAACAGCGCCCAGTTCAGTATCAATATCCATTTCAAAAGACAATGGAATATTCGGTTCTTTGTCCTGACTAGTGGTAGAAAAAGATTGAATAATTTTTTTGTTGAAAAGTGTATTGCGCAATATTTCAGTGGTCATAATAATAACATCCGCTTCAGGGTTATCGCAGACATCGCCGGTAATAATGCCGAAGGAAATGTCGGGATATTTACGCCGGAGTTCCGATAATTTCGTATTAGACAAGGCTTTGATGGGTGTAGTATAAATTATTTTTTTATTTCTCTCCGCAAAATATTTAATCGCAAACTCGGCTGGTAAAGTTTTGCCGGATCCGGTATGAGCCGTGATTAGCACATGTTGATTTTCAACAATGCCTTTAATGGCCCATTTTTGAAAATCGCTTAACGTAAACGTGGGGAATTGCTGGAAATGCTTTTCATACTTGTGTTGGTCTCCAAAACTGGTATTACATAGCAATACCATTACTGGTCTAATATTAATAATAGAGCGCAGTGTTTATGTTAATTTAAGGTAAATATTACGGGGGGGGGTGTGAAAGTTTTTGAAAAAAAAATTGAAATAAAAAATCTGTAAGATAAAATTACACCAATCTACAAACTATTACAAATGACTGACACCAAGACTAACAAACAAATCAGGAACGAGACACTTGCTCTGTTGCGCGACTTGCGTCTGCTGGAAAATTCCTATGGCGGCACGTATTATTGGGCGTGTGTGAATGGTTTCAATGGGAAATACTACAAAAATCTAGCGCAATACATTAACCCAAAACTCTACGACAACTACACGAAAAAAGATGAACCTGAACGTAATGATAATCACTATCTACAATGCGATAGCCCCACGACAAACACCGCGACAAACACCACGACATTTAAGGAAACATTCGATGCACATTTTATTGATCTCGTGCGTACGATTGGTTGCAATGTATAAGAAAATAAAAATAAAATAAAAAAATAAAAAAAATAAAATAAAAAAATAAAAAAAAATAAAAAAAATAAAAGTGATTTTTTATTTTTACGAAGGTGGGCTGGGCGGAACAGGAATGATAATTTCATCACCAGCTTTAACCTTGTCAAAGGTGCCTTTCCAATGAGGCCCTAAAACGCGCTTGTCTATCCAAAAATTTCGTTTAATGTCAGTCTTACTGAGGCGACCACCATATAATAAAATTCTTGCTTCAATAGTTAGACCGGCCTTATCTGCACGTATCCAATTAACATTTGTTTTTTTTTGTTCTACATCCGTGTGTGTTTGACCATCACGTAATGGCAGATTTCCGCCCACAATATTTTCCGGCACATTTTCTATAAGATACAGAATATAATTATTTTCCGGCAAATAACCAGGGTAAGTATATTTTAATTGTTTAGTTTCATGAAAGTAATAAGGTTTTTCTTTTTTTTTATTTTTCCATTTTATAATTTCAATGCGGTTTAAATCTAGATGATACATCTTAAGTAGATAAGAAAACATCTGAGCACGTGTGTTTATTTCATTACCATCGTCATCTAAAAAAACATGCTCACCTAATAAGTCATTTATCTCTTTTATTTCAGGTGTTCCCTTCGCGAGACTAGTTTTTAAAACAGGTTTTTTATTCTTATTAACGGGGTCGTTATTTCGCGAGAATTTTAAAGTCTTTAAATTTTTGTTATTAATTTTTTTTTTTGATTTAGGTTTAAACACACTATAAATTTTTGATCTATCTTTAAAAAGTTTTATAGTGCGAGTATTTTTCCGAGTATTTTTTCGAGTATTTTTTCGAGTATTTTTCTTTATATTTTGTCTAGTGAAATTTATAATATTATAATTTTTGATGCTAGATTTTTTTTTTATACTATAATTTTTTTTTTTTGATGGTTTCATAATAATATATATATATATATATTAATTAATGAAGCAATGGATTTATTTATCGTTAATTACCTCATTTATTAGTTCAATTTGGAGTACCGCGACGAAATATAGCTTAAAATATTATCATTTACATGATATGACACCGAAATATTCCATTATTTCTGCTGTTTTACTAATAATTTTTTACTATGTTAAAGATAAAGGTTTTGGTTTATCTAGATGGGGTGTGTTATCTGGTATATTATCAGCAACATCAATGATGTTTTTATCAAAATCTGTTGATATTACACATAATGTAGGTTTAAGTTTAGCATTATTTAGGAGTCAAACCTTATTAACAACATTGGTAGAAAATATTTTATATAAAGAAAATTTATCATTTAGAACTATTTTTGCTATTATTACTATTGTAGCAGGTACAATTATAATTTTGATATCAACAAAAAATAAAAATAATAGTACGGAAGAATTTAAAATTATTAGCGAAGAAGACAAAGACAAAAACGACGAAGACCAACACGACAAAGACCAACACGACGAAGACCAACACGACGAAAACCAAAACGACGAAAACCAACACGATGAGAGCAAAAACGATGAGAGCAAAAACGACGAAGACCAAAACGAAGATAAAAGCGACGAAGATAAAAACGATGAGAGCAAAAGCTATAAATGGATAATATTCGGTTTGCTTTCCAGTATAGCAATGACCTGTAAAGATATAGCCTCCAAAAAAGGTATATATAAAAAGGGTGAAAAAGATTTTGTAAAGATGTTATTATCGACCTCATTGTTTGAGGCATTAGCATTATTTGGTAAATTATATGCAATGGAAGAGGGTGGTGTTCGTCCGGCCACAGCACAACGACGCAATTTATCCGAAATTGATTTCCTGCAAAAAGTGAAAGACCCTACCTTCAAAGAAAAAATGATAGGATTAATACTACCCAGTTTATCCTATGCATTTTACCAATATTACTTACTAAGATCGACACAAAATTCTCCGAATGTTGGGGCAGTAAAGGCAGTTGTTGGTAGTAGTATAGTGATCACAACATTTATTGCACGATTTTTATTTAAGAGTCGTATAAATAGAAAAGAGTTATTTGGCATAATACTGATTATATTGGGCATTTTTGGATTATCGCACACTAAATAAATCAATTGATTTAAATATAATAATAAAAACAATATAATGAATGACAGAAAAAACAAATAATAAAGAATTTGAAATAGAAAATAAATACATTATTAAAAAACAAATTGGAGAGGGGATGTTTGGAAAAGTTTTTTTAGCAAAACATAAATATACCGACGATGATGTTGCTATTAAACTAGATTCTAGTATACTTTTAAAGAATGAGGCGCGAATTTATAAATTACTATCATCCATAGAGGGTATACCAAAATTGCGGGCTTATGGTATTATTGAACACTATAATTATATGGTTATTGACAGATTAGGTGAATCCCTAGAACAGTTAAAAGAAAATTGTGGTGGTAAATTAGATTTGTATACAACAATCACATTAGGACTACAAATATTGCAGCGAGTAGAAGATATTCACAAAAAAAATATAATACACCGAGATATCAAACCCGAAAATTTGCTGATGAATGTAGGAAATAATAATAAGAAAATATTATACATCATCGATTTTGGCTTATCGAAGTTGTATAAAATAACAGGAAATCATCTAAAATGTGAAAAGGGACGTTCAATAGTGGGGACTTTACGATTTGTCAGTTTAAATATACATAAAGGGTATACACCCTCGCGGCGTGATGATTTAGAATCCGTTGGCTATACATTGCTATATTTACTATATGGGTCCTTGCCCTGGGTAGATACTACCGGTGAAACCGAAATATATGATAAGAAGAGTAGTTTTTCGTTATGGGATTTAAATGATATACCGGGTGAAATAATAACGTTTATTTGTTATTGTCGGGGTTTGCGTTATGAAGAAGACCCAGATTATACATATTTGCGTGAATTATTGCGGAACTTATTTAAAATGAAAAAATATAAGGTAGGTGATAAATTGTGTTGGGATTAACATAACAATGTAGTATAAAACACTTAAAGGCTATTCAAAATATACAACTATAATATGAGTGATCAGTGTACAACAGGATGCGTAAAATGGTTTAACAAATCGCAGGGATATGGTTTTATCACCGCGGTAGATGGTGATCACAAAGGCGAGGACATTTTCGTGCATCATTCTAAGCTTAAGGTAAGGACTGATCAATTCCGCTATCTTGTGGAGGGCGAGTATGTGTCTTTTCATTGGGCCGAGAGTGATAACAGCAGCAAGCATGAGTGGCAGGCTACTGATGTAACCGGTGTATGTGGTGGTAATCTTATGTGTGAGACGCATAATGAGGCCCGTCTCGAGATGAATAAGCAGGAGAATGGTGATGAGACGAATGATCGACGGCGTCATCGTTCGACGCACCGCCGTTCAGGTGGCCGCCGTGCGGATAGTGGTGAATACAAAATTTCTCGTACTAGAAATGCCGAGGAGGAGGCAACCGAGTAAAAGAAAAAGTAAAAATAACACGAACAAAATAATTGTAATCTTAAAAAAGATTACAATTATTGACATAAGAATATGTTTGGCGGAAGTGATTTAAAGTAGTTACAAGAACTATAGTATAATGTCTAATGAAGATAATGCGTTAATGGAGGAAACTCCTCAAACAGACAAAGATATCATAAATACTCAATTTACCGATTTATTAAAATCTTTATCTGGGTTTAAAGTGCAATTGACGAATTTTCAGCAGCAAATTCGTGTACTAGAGAAGAATGTTTTGCGACAGCAAAAACTATCAGATAAGATAAATAAAAAGAAGCGAAAAAAGTCTAATAAACCATCGGGCTTTGCATTACCTACGCCAATATCAGAGGAATTATCAACATTTATGTCAAAAGAGAAGGGTGAGTTAGTGGCTAGGACGGAGGTAACGAGATATATAATAGATTACATTAAAACAAAAAAACTACAAAACCCCGAGAATGGTCAACTTATTATACCAGATAACGCTTTAAAAAAATTGTTAGAGATAAAAGAAGATGAAAGCTTGTCCTATTTCAATTTACAAAAATACATGAATAGACATTTTCATAAGTTAACCAAAGAAGATATGTGAGCAATATGGTAATAGCTATAAATATTTAAAATACGATATAAAAATTTTACAAATAATCTATTAGAATGCTTATTATAATAGATTGTCGTGAAAAGAAATTAATACAAGAGTGTCAGGTTATATTGGAATATAGAAAAGATCTTTCACATATACAGCTAGAAATTAAGAATCTACCCCTCGGTGATATGATCATACAAGATGATACGGGTAATGAAAAAATTATCGTAGAGAGAAAAACCCTCAATGATTTAGGGAGTAGTATCATTGACGGAAGATATCAAGAGCAAAGTTATCGACTAAATAATTGTGAGATTAGTAATCATAATATATATTATGTGATTGAAGGAACATATATGAGTTTAGGGCCACGATATAACAAAAGCACAATTATTTCCGCGATAGTATCATTATCGTATTATAAAGGTTTTTCGATAAATAGAACCTTAAACATCAAAGAAACAGCGGAGTGGTTAATATTATTTGCACATAAACTACAAAAGCAAGATAAAACCCCTTATTACCACCAAGATAATGTTGTCCATGATGTAAAAGAAAAAACCCCAGAGTATAGTTCAGTGTGTAAACGGGTAAAAAAAGACAATATTACGACGGATAATATTGGTGTGATAATGTTGATGCAAATACCAAGTGTTAGTCAACAAACCGCGACTATCATAATCGAAAAATATAAAACAATTAATAATCTAATAAAAGCTTTAGAAAGTGATATAAATGCGATCAACGATGTGCATCTTATTACAAAAAATGGCAGCAAGCGAAAAATAAATAAAACAGCGCGAGATAATGTGTATAAATATTTAGTTTCAATGAAGGACAATACTATAATGGTGGATACGCAAAATGTACAGAGTTAAAATGTACAGAGTTAAAATGTAAACAACGTCAATATATAATAATTATTTTAATTATTATATATATAATGAAAGACGTGTTTAAATATTTATTGATCGGCATAACCTTGGTATATATTGGGTATATGACGACCCAAAAATATGATGGGTTGCTCGAAGGTTTAGATACAAAACGCTCGTATTCATCTCGCAGTAAAGAAGACGATGATATAGATGATTTTGCCCCCATTGAAAAAAAATCAGATTTAATATTAGCATGTACAGAACGAGCTAATGTTAATTATAAAGATCATCGTGAACATCATGAAAATATTATTATGCAATTATATGATAATATACGGAGTCATATACATCAGGGATTAGCAGATCATTCTGTATCCATAGCCAAAAATCCAATGGATCCCGAGTCCCAAAAAAAAATGAGACATTTAAATACATTACATGAATTTAGTATTAAAACGTTAGAGGGCGGAATGGAGCACCTAGACAAAGTATAATATTAGTTAGTACCCCAATTATCTATAATAACAATGTCTTTTATTTCTTGATTTAATGTTTGGTCATGTTTATCTACAAGGTCTCTTTTAAATTTAAGCATATTAGTATTTGTTTCATTATTAGTTTTAAACGTGCTCTGTGTATATTCTCGACCACCCCAATTAGGGTCCATTGGATTGGTGCTGACATTTTTGTTTTCATAATACATCTTATCTAAGGGGGTTTCAAGGCCTATATATAAATTATCTTTATCAAAACCAGCATACATGTTATTATTGTATACAGGATTTGTTCTTCCGGCATCAATCAATTTACTAAATTGTGCAAGTTGTTCTTTTGAGATAGGTTCATTGTTGTCATCCGTGATATTGTTTACTTTAACCATATTTGTTTTGTTATCTACAATAATTTGTTTATTTAGGCCACCCTGAAGGTCAGTTGGACTGGGATGAACATTAAAGGTTTTTTTACCTTGCGTATCATAACTTTCTCTTAAAAATAATACGGGGCAACGTATTTTTTGGCTTCTTTGCCAATCTAAAAATTCAATATAATCTTCTAAACTACTAAATACTACAGGATTTACACCGGGAACAGGGGCAAGTTTTGAGTTATAAAGATAAAACGTATTTCCCTTTTGTACTAAAATATCGGGGCAATTATACTCATCTTGAGGTTCTTGTTCGGTATGGTCTTCAAAATTCTCAACGAATCTCATTTTTTCTTGTTTATCGAAATTAAATATATAATATAATCCTAGCATGAAAATTATTAACGAAATAAAAGATTTGTACATATATAAATAACGTATATATAAATATCGTTATAATTTTATAAAATTATAAAATTATAAAATTATAAAATTATAAAATTAAATTGTCTAAACATAATATAAATGCAGTGTATTAATATTGATGAGAAATATCCCAGTAGTTCATTTGAAGATGATGCAAAAGAAGGTGGTATAGCTTTAGTACATTCACCTTCATGTGGTCATTGTATAGCGATGAAAGATCAATGGGATGCGTTTGAAAGCGATATGCCTAATTTTAAACATACAATTCGAGAAGGTCCCAATATATTTCGAATTTCAGCCAGCTCTGTTGGCGATATTGGTCATGGTATATCATCAGCGGTGAGGGGCGTTCCCACGATATTAATTATCAATCCTGGACCAAAGGTTGGTAAAATTTTCGATAGAGGAGAAAGAACAAAAGATAATTTTTTAGAATTTTTTAAAGAAAGTTTTCCAGTCCCAACGTCATCCAAGACACCTGTAATAAGTACTAATAGTTCTGGTCATACAACTAACCCCCGAAAAAAAACTAAAAAATCAAAAAGTACTAAAAGTACCAAAAGTACCAAAAAGAAAATCTTATTACAGGGTGGTAACAGAAAAAAAACATTAAAACGGCGCAATATACGTTATAAGGGTAAATTACAAAAATCTAAAAAATCTAAAAAATCTAAAAAATCTAAAAAACGCGGTAAAAGATAAAGATTTAATAGAAATT
>Ga0163111_10000510_pt1 | contig 23272 bp, 24 predicted proteins | sample CRUFie1St18metaG_FD_109645 | JGI IMG/M metagenome (GOLD analysis project Ga0163111, IMG submission 109645) | Marine microbial communities from the Costa Rica Dome - CRUD Field 142mm St18 metaG | ecosystem: Environmental > Aquatic > Marine > Oceanic > Photic zone | place: Costa Rica: the Eastern... | reverse complement strand
GTGCAGGACATCGTTGGCGCGATGGTAAGCAGCAACACTGAAAGTGGGATCACCGTCAGTTATCAGGACGGAGATGGCACGTTGGACTTCTCTGTTGCTTCACAGACTGACGAGAATTTTACGACCGCAGATCATGCAAAGCTGGATGGTATCGAGGCCAGTGCCGATGTAACTGACGCCACCAACGTAGCTGCTGCGGGTGCGTTGATGCTAAATACTGGTGGAGACATCGTGGGCAATGTGGATATAGATGGAGAGTTCTCGATTGACGGGACTCACAAAGCTAAGTTCGGTCAGGGACATAGTATTGGTGCAAATAGTAGTCAGCTAAACATTATCGGATTTGATAATAGTGCTAAAATAAATCTGATTACTCAGGGGAATGCGGGAGGAAAAGCAGTAAACTTTCAGACTGGATCTCACTCTAGTAGTTTTGCCACCGTTGCTTCAATAGACGATTCTGGAAACTTTACGCTCGACGGAACTGTAGATGGCAGGGACGTAGCCACGGATGGAACTAAACTGGACGGCATCGAGTCAGGGGCAACAGCAGATCAAACAGCCGCAGAGATCCGCACTTTAGTCGAATCAGCATCTGACTCGAACGTATTTACTGACGCAGATCATTCTAAGCTAAACGCTATCGAGGCCAGCGCAGACGTAACCGACACCGCAAATGTGGTTGCCGCCTTAACTGCCGGATCAAATATTTCGATAGGAACTGACGGAACCATCACAGCTACTGACACCAACACGCAACTGTCTACTGAGCAGGTCCAAGACATCGTGGGCGGGATGGTCAGCAGCAACACCGAAACAGGCGTTACTGTCACTTACCAAGATGGTGATGGCACGTTGGACTTCTCAGTCACACCTTCCTCAATCGGACTGGGCAACGTAACGAATGAGTCCAAGGCTACGATGTTCTCCAGTGCAGCTCTGACTGGGAATCCTACCGCCCCGACTCAGAGTGCTGGAAACGATTCCACTCGCATTGCAACCACCGCCTTTGTTAGCACGGCTGTATCCAACCTAGTGGACGCTGCACCGGGAGCACTCGACACGCTCAATGAGTTGGCGGCTGCGATTGGTGATGATGCCAACTTCTCGACCACTGTTACTAACAGCATCGCTACCAAGCTGCCTTTGGCTGGTGGCACGATGTCAGGTGATATAGCGATGGGGGATAATGATTTGACTGGTGTTAAGTCAATATCAGCAACTGATGATCTTGAAATTTTTGCGGGTAACGGAGAATATTTTATACACGGCTCACAGAATAATCAGGTCTCGTTATACAATAACGGAGTTAAAAAGTTTGAGACTGGATCTCTAGGCGTTACTGTCACCGGAACTGTTTTTACAACCGGAGTAAGCGCATCTGGCAATATAACGGTATCCGGCACCGTTGACGGCAGGGACGTAGCTACTGACGGAACTAAACTCGACGGGATAGAGTCTGGTGCTACGGCAGACCAGACAGCCAGTGAGATCCGCGCACTCGTTGAATCAGCTTCCGATTCCAACGTATTCACTGACGCCGATCATACAAAACTAAATAACATCGAAGCCTCGGCTACGGCAGACCAGACAGCCAGCGAGATACTTACACTTCTCAAAACTGTTGATGGTGCTGGTTCGGGCTTAGACGCCGACACCCTCGACGGGATTAGTTCTGCCTCGTTCTTGAGGTCAGACGCAGACGACACAACTTCTGGAAATCTAACGATTGCTAAAACTGACCCTACCATACTTCTGTTTGATAATTCTGGGGCAAACACTGATCCTAATGGTTCAATTCAATTTAGTGAAACAGGCACCGATCCCCATTTTCAAATAGATTACAACGGAGCTAATGATAGACTAGAGTTCAAGGGAAGAATTGGATCTACTTTTGGAACCGATCTTGTTTACATCCATAGAGACACTGGCACCCCTCTGTCAGTCCTCGGTAATATTAGTGTAACTGGCACCGTTGATGGCAGGGACGTAGCAACTGACGGAGCGAAACTTGACACCATCGAATCAAACGCTACCGCTGACCAAACGGCCAGTGAGATCCGCACGTTAGTAGAGTCAGCCTCCGACTCCAATGTATTCACTGACGCTGACCACTCGAAGTTAAATGCTATCGAAGCCAGTGCAGACGTTACTGATACAGCGAATGTGGTAGCAGCGTTATCCGCAGGTTCTAATATCTCAATAGGCACTGACGGAACTATTGCCGCTACTGACACGAACACCCAACTGTCTAACGAGCAGGTGCAGGATATTGTTGGAGCGATGGTGAGCAGCAACTCTGAGAGTGGAATCACCGTCACTTATCAAGATAGCGATGGCACGTTGGACTTCAGCGTTGCTTCTCAGACGGATCAGAACTTCACCGATGCTGACCACACAAAGCTAAATGGCATCGAGACTGGGGCTACTGCTGACCAGACCGCGAGCGAGATCCGCACGTTGGTTGAATCAGCTTCCGACTCAAATGTGTTTACCGATGCTGATCATTCAAAGCTGAATGGTATTGAGGCTAGTGCGGACGTAACCGATACAGCAAATGTGGTAGCAGCTTTGTCGGCAGGGTCGAACATATCGATTGGAACTGACGGAACTATTGCTGCCACTGACACTAACACCCAACTGTCTGACGAGCAGGTCCAAGATATCGTTGGCGCGATGGTGTCGAGCAACACTGAATCTGGTATTACCGTAACGTATCGAGATGGAGATGGCACGATTGACTTCAGTGTTGCATCTCAAACAGACGAGAACTTCACTACCGCCGACCACAGTAAGTTGGATGGCATCGAAGCGAGCGCGGACGTAACCGATACGACCAACGTAGTAGCTGCGCTGACTGCGGGTAGTAACATTACTATTGCGGGTGATGGAACTATCTCGCTCAGTGATGAGCAGGTCCAAGATATCGTCGGCGCGATGGTGTCGAGCAACACTGAGACCGGCATCACCGTAACGTATCGAGATGGAGACGGAACGCTCGACTTCGCTGTCGCTTCGCAAACAGATAACAATTTTACAAATGCTGATCACAGTAAGCTCGACGGGATTGAGACTGGAGCTACCGCTGATCAGACTGCTAGTGAGATACGCACGCTAGTAGAGTCTGCATCGGACTCGAACGTATTCACTGACGCCGATCACTCGAAGTTAAACGCTATCGAAGCTAGTGCGGACGTTACCGACACTACCAATGTCGTAGCAGCTCTTACCGCTGGCAGCAACATTAGTATAGGAACCGACGGAACTATTGCCGCTACTGATACGAATACAGAATATACTGCGGGAACTCACTTAGCTTTAAGCGGCACAACATTTAATCTGAACTTAGGTGTAGCCGATACAGTATTAAATATTGGTCACAATTCTACCAATAATGAAGGAGAAATCATCCTTGATACTTCAAATGCTGGGTCACCTCAGATTTCGTTCACAGAACACGGAGATGCGTCTTGGGCAATCGGTGTTGATGACAATGATAATAGTTTTAAAATTAGTGGTAATGCTACTTCTACTATCCCTACAATTAATAATTTAACTACTCCAGATTTTGAAATCGATATTCATGGAGTCGGTTATTTAGCTGGGAACAGGATCTTCGCAGACAACTACCACCCGAATGCGGATACACTAACCACGGCAAGAACAATATCTTTAGGAGGGGATCTCTCGGGTAATGCTAGTTTTAACGGTAGTTCAGATATTACAATAACCGCACAAATTGCGGCCAATGCAGTCGGCACTAGTGAAATTGCGACTGATGCAATCGGTTCTAGTGAGATAGCAGCAGGTGCTGTTGGACAAGATGAGCTTGCCACTAACTCAGTTACTGGAACTAAAATTGCTGGGAATGCTGTAAGCGCAAGCGAGCTTAATGTTGTAGGCAATGGGGACACCTCAAAGTTCTTGAGGAGTGACGGAGACGGAAGTTTTACTTGGGCAACTCCAACAGACACTAACACACAGCTTAGTGACGAACAGGTCCAAGACATCGTTGGCGCGATGGTGTCTAGCAACTCAGAGTCTGGTATCACCGTTACTTATCAAGATAGCGATGGCACGTTGGACTTCTCTGTCACTCCATCTTCTATCGGCTTAGGCAACGTCACTAACGAGTCCAAGGCTACGATGTTCTCCAGCGCGGCGTTGACGGGCAATCCAACTGCTCCGACTCAAAGCGCCGGTAACAACTCAACTCGCATTGCAACCACGGCTTATGCAGATGCCGCTGTCGCAGCTCTTGTAGACTCTGCACCGTCCGCGCTCAACACGCTGAACGAGCTGGCCGCAGCTCTTGGCGATGACGCGAACTTCTCGACCACTGTTACCAACAGCATCGCTACCAAGCTGCCTCTGGCTGGTGGATCACTAACGGGGGGCTTGAGCATCGACGGCGATCTTACACTTCAGAGTGGGCACAACTTAGAGGTTAATAACAGTGATATTCTTCTTACTGACAATCAGGGCGCAGCTCTTGAAGTAAAAGAAGGAAGTAATCTTTATCTTCGTTTTGTAACCACTAATGGCTCCGAAGAAATACAGATAAACCAAGATACAAATATTGCTGGGAACCTTACCTTAGGGGGAGGCAATACAGTAGACGGGCGTGATGTTTCTGTTGACGGATCGAAACTCGACGGGATCGAGTCTGGCGCTACCGGAGACCAGACAGCTTCTGAGATTCTTACCCTTATCAAGACTGTTGACGGTGGTGGGTCGGGCTTAGATGCGGATACTCTTGACGGTATTGCTGGTAGTGCATTTGTGAGAAGTGATGTCGATGACACTGTTGCTGGAGACCTAACACTAACTGGTGTAGTCAATAATACTAATAACCTGAATGTTGATGGCCCTAACTTTAATGTTAGCACGACTAATAAAACTACCGCCGAATACGCCTACAGGGTAGATCGTAGCGGAACTGTAGTTGGGGGTATTAAAGTAGATGGTGCGGGTGACTTCACTAACATCACTGTAAGTGGCACCGTTGACGGCAGGGACGTAGCATCTGACGGAGCGAAGCTAGATGGGATTGCAAGTGGTGCTACTGCTAATACTGGAACAGTAACAGGTATTACTGCTGGCACTTTAGTAGATGTTGATGGTGGTGGCACAGCTACTCCGACTGTTAATGTTGATCTCAGTGAGTTGACTGATATGACTTCTTCCGTCAACACATCTCAAGATGAATTAGTTCTTCTTGATAATGGATCGCAAAGAAGAAAGAGGTTCAGTGAGATATTTGGATCGAATGCTTATAACTCTACTACGATTCCTACCAATACCAACCAGCTTACCAACGGCTCTAATTTTGTAGCATCGGGAAGCTCCGTTTCATTCTCTGAGCTTACTGTCACGGATGCTACGACCAAGATCGACGCTGACGGGACTTTTGGGTCAGACTACGGAGCGATTGGTATTGGCACCACCAACTTAACTAACGGTAATCACAGGATATTCGCCAAGAAAGCAGACCATATGTATTTCGCTGCCTCTAGCAGCAGAGGATTTAGGTTCAGGCCTAACGGCGGCACCAGTTCTGCCAGCGCCGGCGTAACGATTACCAGCGCCGGTAGACTGGGTGTGGGGACCACCAGTCCGGGCAGCAAGATGGCAGTATCCGGCGGCGTTGCTGTTGGTGCAAGTTATGTAGGTGGCGCAGCTCCTTCCAACGGCATGATGATCCAAGGGGTCGTCGGTATCGGAACATCATCTGGCTTGGGTAGCTACGCGCTTCAAGTGAATGGTTCGTTTGTAGCGAACTCAAAATCATTCCGCATCGAGCACCCGACGAAGGAAGACAAGCACCTTGTTCACGGTTGCCTTGAGGGTCCAGAACACGCTGTTTACTATCGTGGTCGGACTACTGAATCCACTATTCCTGTCCCAGATTACTGGGCCGGTTTAGTTGATGTTTCGACAATGACGGTGGACCTGACCCCATACGGTGCGAAACAGGATCTGGTTGTTAAGAGCATCGACGAAGATGGCAACGTGGAGGTCGAGGGTGGTGAAGACTACTTCTACACGATCTACGGAGAGCGTAAGGATATTGAGAAGATTACGCTAGAGCCTGATATTGAGCCTGAGCCAGAACCGGAGCCAGAGCAAGAATCTGGGGATGATGGACCGGAACCAGTTGACGACGACGACATTGAAGTGGCATTGTCACCGGAGTGATTGACACTGCTTTCTTAATACCGATTGATCATCGTGGAATCCACGGGATGCTTTTTGAGCAATACTTAGAGTTACATACTTGGTGCGAAGAGAACAATTCTCAGATTGTCACTTGCCAAGGTATGTTCCTCAACTTCGCTAGGAATCATCTAGCTACTGGCGGGTCAGGTTATATGGATCCCACACCCATCGAGGCTGAGTGGTTGTTTTGGATCGACTCCGACATCCAGTTTACGATGGACCAGATCAAGCACCTTCACGGTATCAAAGATAAACATAAATTCGTTACGGGGTGGTATCAAAGCAACTTCACTGATGCAGCTATGGTGGGCCTGTGGGACAAAAAACACTTTCGCAAACACCTACATATGCCGTTCACTTCGGCCAAGTTTTTGAAGGAGAAAGCGGAAGAATCCGACAAGCTGCTGCGAGTTGACTGGTGTGGGTTTGGGTTTACCAGAGTTCATCGTTCTATTTATGAGAAGATGAAATACCCATACTACCCCCTGAATCACGTTAGCGTGAAGGGATGCGTGGACCCTGAGAAGGGGAGGGTTTTTGACGTAGAAGACCTGTCTTTTGAGGACGTAAGTTTCTGCAATAATTGCTACAAAGTGACTGGTATTAAGCCTCTAGTGGTTCCCAAACTTCGTGTTGGACATCTCAAATCTTTTATTATTTAGTTTTTTTGATGAACAGAACCATTGAATTCACCGATGCAGAGTGTCGTGTCATGCGCCAACTGATAGATATTGCTGTAAAGAACCCCATTTCAGGGGGTCTAAGTGTATCAAAGGCAGCAAATTATTTTGCTGATAAATTTGCTGACCCCACCCCTCCAGAAGCAGAGGATGAGGACGTTGAAGACGCCTCTTAACCGCTTGAAATCCATACCCGTTTGAATATACTCGACGGGTGCCTGTATCGAGGAACCAGCCCAGCCCACAGAGGCAATCCGTCCTTTCCTTTGTCTCCCCGAAGGTAGCTGACCTTTTGTTTTTTGAGACGGTTGACGCGCAGAGAGTCGGCACGGAGCCTCCTGTTTATGGAACGCCCCACCCTGACGCAGTAAACTTTAAGGATCACAAGTTGTGTTTTGTCAAACAGGCCGACGCCAACGGTTTGTTTTTTGAATATTACTATGCGGCAGATCGGGAGTCACAAGATGACTATAACTTTGAGTTCAGCCAAGCTGATATTGGGGGGAATAAATACGACACGGTAGTAAGAACTTACGTTACTCTACGCTCTTCATTTTCTGACGTAGACGCCAGTCACGAAGCTGGGGACGTAATGCCTGATCCCACCAGTCAATTTACCGCAGAGAATGCTATCATATACGATAACAGTGGCTCTCCCGATGAAGCTGCTACGTCCACCGATTACATCCTTTACACTCGTCAGCTACGAAGAATAGGCGACCAAGAGCTTGATGGTTTGTTTGTTGTTGAACAACGGACTTATTTTAGAAGGGTAGATATTTCTTCTCAGAAATTAGATCCTGCAACAGATGGGGTTCTAAGAATTGTAGAGAAGTTAATTTACAGAGGAGAGTCGTATAATGCTCCTCACGGCGGCGGGGAAGATGTCGTCGGGGCAGAGGAAGCTGGAACTGTTGGGTGGGAGGATGAGTCTGTTTGGGGACTGGATAGGTCTGGCAGAAACCACGAGGCAGAGCAAGTAAGTCACGATTGGTGGAAAGTAACTATACAAGATGTCATTCCTCAAGATAAAGCGGCCCACACTACTTATGGCGCCCACGGCAAAAAGATTCGAGAGTATACTACTTTTCGTAATTACTCGTGGCCGTCTGTTGTCGGGAGTCTAGTGTTTACTACTATTAATAAAAGAGACGGAAGCAGCAGCACAGCGGTTACCGTAAGAAATAAAGAAGGGAAGGATGGTTTTAGTGGCCCTACTAAAATGACCGTGCTCCAAGTTTGGAGTAAAGATCCTCTCACGCCCCCTAATCCCGTTGTTTTTAAAACGTCGAGTGCTTCATACAGTGGTGTCCAGTTTAGTGTAAGTGTTTCTAATGTCCTGACAGAAGCTATCACACTCACAGATTTTATTGGAACCGGCGACCCCGTTTACAAGTTAGGAGACTATGCTTTTCCTAAACCTTGGTGTCGTGCGTCTAGTCCTACTGATTGGCCAACAGATGACCCTTTTGTGGGCTCAGCTACGCAACAACCTTTTAGGGGTGGTTATCTATTGGATGTCGTTCAAATCCATCATCCTTCTTAGTAAATGGCCCCTATCGAATTAGACCCTGTCCCAGACTCAGATTATCCTGATGGGACACAACAGGGTTCTTTTGATGCGAGTAGTAACATCTACGAGAAGCAGGAGCTTTTGCACCGACCCCATGCTTTTGCATTAACGCATGGGGCGAACGGAGCTAAGATAGCCTACGGGGAACTCCACTGGGCGATTGATGTCTTGATCGCTAATTTCAAGACAACGACCATTTCTGTTAACGACCATTGCGATCACTCCCATGAACCTCACGAGGATCACACGGATCACTCTCATGCGCCACATGATTCTCATACTCATGTCTATACTCATTCACATACAACTGATTTAAATGGGGCTACTACTACAGGAACAGCTAATCCTATAAATACGAGCGCGGCTACCGCATCTAGTTCTGGCATCGGCACTACTTATACTAGCGACGGCCATGTGCATCCTCATTCTCACGATCACAGCATATCTCAGCATAGCCACACGACGGTATCCCAAATTGGGACTGTAACAGATGGGCCTAATGCAGCACTCACGCATTCAGGTGTAAAAGCCCCAAATGGGACTGATGCTGCGGCGGGAACTGTTTTAGGGCACACGGATCACTCAGGTGTCAAAGACACCGACGGCACAACAACGGCCCCTGATTGTGTTCTCAAACATAGCCTTACCATAGACGGAGTTGCTTCAGGGATTGGCAGCAGCGCCTCAATAGATCACGTTGATAAAATGGGGCAGACCGCAATTCCTGAGATAACGCAGCAAGTCCCCAATATAGATACGGAAGATGGAGATCCTATGAGTAGCGAAATACCAAATGAGTATTTTCAACTTACTGGGTTTGGAGACGTTTATTTGGTTTGGAAGGTAGACCTTGAACTAACTCCTGAGGTGCAGAAATGTTGGGTGCAAGTAGGTGATCCCAGTGCTTCTCCTATAGCAGGCATAGGGGTTGCAAAATCAGCTACCGACAGGCTAGATGATGACCCTGAAGACGACACAGGAACAGAGGGGACTTATTCAGTGAAGATTGGGACAGTAACTGAAGATAGTAGAATTCAGCAGCGCGTATCTGGGGATGTTAGTTGGCGTCCGGTTGTTCTGGATAGGACCCGTGACTAATTCAACTTTTTTCAAAAAGGTCGTAATCTTGACCCTTAACCCTTATTCTGGTAGCGTGGGGCATGGCTACGCTTACTGTTGCTGGGGTTGATGATGCGTTACGGGAGATCGCCGGATCACCTAACGCTACCCCTGCTGAATTCAAAAAAGAGTTAAATCTCGCTCTGCCCCGTCTTTATGCTATGGGGATGTGGAGGGACTTACTTTTTGAACATGTTATTACCACATCCGGTAGCACTTTCACTATACCAAGTGATGCGGAGTCTATTATTAGTGCCGTTGTCGATTATGACTCTAGTAGCGTAGATTTTTCTACTCCTCAAGAAGTCAGGTCTCAGTTCCACGACTACAGGATTACTGGGCGAGATGACGATGGGGACACCCTAAGGGCTTACGGTATCGTAGATGATGGTTATTCTGCCACTGTTGAAGAGCCTGTGGCTGACAGAACTTACAAACTTAAAGTACTACCAGCTAGTGGTATCGGGACATCTGCTATGCCACAATCGGGAACTATTCATGTTAGGTATTCAGACGGCACTAACTTTTCTGATCCTGAACAGGCACACAGCGGCGGTGGTGGGAAGTTTGATTTAGTCAATACCAACGGTGGCACGCCTTTAGTAACATCAGATACAGACATAACGAACGTAAGTGAAATAAGAGTGGGTAAAACGAAACTATCACTGCCCGTAAAAGTTTCGTTTGAAGATACAGTGTCGGGCGCACTTTTAACTGCGGCCGATGATTTACAATTTCCTAACGAAGTGACTCGATTTCGTAGGTATCGAATTTCAAACGACGAAAAGAAAACAATCGCTGTTCGTTGTTTATTGAAGAGAAAGTTTAAGCCTATTATTTCTGACGAAGACCCTATCTTTTTGTCCAGCCTTCCTGCAATTAAACACGCTCTGCTGGGCAACATCGCAGAAGATAACGCAGATTTAGAGCGAGCTAATTATCACTGGAGTGTTTGTCGATCTCTTTTGGATGAACAACTTGATGCCCACCGCGGGGCCGCTAAACCCACCGTTCGTTTTGATCCCTCTGGTGTGGGAGCTATCACCAACAACATGATGTAACCTTTTACCCTTATGATCGAATATATTACAGAAAACGTAGACAGCTTGTTGCAGATCGCAGCGAGTGTCATCGCCGTAGCTTCTCTTGTGGCTACATTGACTCCTAACGAGAGTGATAATAAATGGGTCTCTCGCGTCTCATCAGTCATCTCATGGCTGGCCCTAAATGTGGGCAAGGCAAAGAGTAAGTGAAAGCGCTCATTCAACTCATAACTGCCGCATTAAATGCTTATATCGAAAGCGTCAGATTCAAAAGAGACAGACGTATCGACGAGTTGGAAGATGAGCTTGCTCGCCTCGCTGCTGACGGTAGCCCTTCTAGCAAGCTGCTCATCGAGCGTTTGGCACGACGAATTCGTCGAGAGCGTGAACGACTCCGCTCTTTATGACCCCCCTACCATCACGCTTGTAGAGGGCGTTCCTTATGATTTTGTTGAAGGAACTTTGATTGGACGTAAGAACCACAAATTTCACTCCGATTACAGTTATCAACGTGCAATTATTATTGGTGAAAAATGATTAACACCCGAATATTTGATTCTCTTGTAGGAATGGCCGCACCTGTGATTGGTTTGATTACAAGTATGCAGGAGCAGTTTGAGTATTGGTTGAGAGTTGGGTCGTTAGTTGTAGGTATAGCTGTAGGACTAGCATCTCTTTATCGTATTTTAAACAAATGAAGATAGGTCTGGCAGTTGGACATTCTCGTTTGGGGGACTCAGGAGCTTATACTTCAGGGGAATATGTTTTGTCTGAGTGGGACTTTAACCACGACTTAGTCAAAAGAATAGTCCCCTATCTTAATGTTGATTATGCGGTCTATGATCAATATCCGGTAAAGACCTACACCGCGGGAATAAATTATTTAGCTAAGAGATTAGACGAAGACAATGTAGATGCAGTGGTCGAGCTTCATTTTAACTCAGCCGGCCCCAAAGCTTCTGGGCATGAGTGGTTATACTGGCACACCAGTAAAGGTGGGGCAGAACTCGCCTATGCTTTGAGGGATGAGATGGACATGGCATACCCCGACATGAAATCCAGAGGAGCTAAACCTAGAGTTCGCAAACAGCGTGGAAGTTTTTTGTTGAGAAAAGTTCGCCCTGTAGCCTGCATCGCAGAGCCATTTTTTGGCAGCAACCCAGATGAATGGAGGATGATAAATAATAATCGAGGGAAACTCGCACAAGTTTATGCCAATGCCCTCAACAAGTTTGCAGGCGGATGACTGTCCCAAAATCAATCCATATAGCTGGAGTTCCAGTAAAAATAATACGAGAAGATTTAAGCGATGAGAACAATCGTTCCAAAGGATATTACGGATACTATTCGCACGAAAGAAAAACAATAGTAGTAGATAGCTCATTAAAACCAGCAGAAGTAAAAACCACAGTCAGACACGAAATGCTCCATGCTTCCTTGGCTTTTAGCGGCCTCGATAGATTGGATAGCTTTGAAGAAGAAAGTCTGGTAGTATGCATTGAAGAGCTTTTCTTCCCAGCGTGGGAACGCTTCTGCAAAAGATTTAAGATATAATGCCAAAGAAAAATAAATCTCGTGTGAATGAGGCTGGTAATTACACCAAGCCCAACATGCGTAAACGTCTTTTCAATCAGATAAAGAGGGGATCAAAAGGCGGAAAAAGTGGACAGTGGAGCGCTCGTAAAGCGCAGATGCTGGCCCGCGCTTATCGAAAATCAGGCGGTGGTTACCGCAATTAAAAATAAAAATAAAATGAAATCTCCATACGGATCAAAGTCGGGGCCTATGAAAAGGGCCAAAAAAGTTCTGAGGAAAAAAGGTCTTACAAAGAGACAAGAAGAAACTATGAAAAGACATAGTGTCCATCACACAGATAAACATATGTCCTCTATGAGAAAAATGATGATGGAGGGCAAAACTTTTGGTCAGGCCCACAAAGAAACCATGAAAAAAGTTGGTAAGTAATGGCTAAAAAAGCATCACAGAGATCTTTGTCCGAATGGACAAAACAAAAATGGCGCACAAAAAGCGGCAAGAAATCTAGCGAGACTGGAGAAAGATATCTGCCCGATGCTGCTATTAAATCTCTGTCTGATGCTGAGTATGCTGCTACCACTAGGGCCAAAAGAATTGGGACCAAGAAAGGTAAACAGTTTGTAAAGCAGCCTAAATCAATAGCCGAAAAAACGCGACGTTTCAGATCTGCTAATCTGAGACGTAAGCGTAAAGCATGAGCAAATTTGTATACTCTAAGAATCGTTTTATTGCGTTCTTGCCAGACAAGGAAGATGTTGCGGAAGCGTTTAGACGCTCTCAAGCTTTGGGCATACCCCCCAGTTCGTTTACTTATGGCATTGGCCGGATGACTGGGTTTCTTGGCGAGATTGCTTTTGAGGCTTTTGTTGAAGGCGCTGAGTATGTTGGTGGGCAGTGCTACACGCACGACTATTTGTATAAAGGAAAGACAGTAGATGTTAAGTCTAAGACTTGCACAACTAAACCCCGTCTAGACTACGTCGCAACTGTCAACGCTCACTCTGGAAAGAAACCAGAAGCGGACCTTTATTTTTTCACTAGAGTTAGAAAAGACCTCTCTAAAGTTTGGTTAGTGGGTTGGGCCTCCCAATATAGCGCTACCCGAAACAAAAACTTTAAGAAAAAAGGAGAGAATGATGGGGGTGATTTCACTTACCTTTGTGACGGGTATCATATGCCAATTAGGTCCCTACGGAGGCCGGACTCGTTTGAGTCATCACATCGATATCAAAAGAAGAATCGAGATTGATCTCCCAGATCTTCCCGCCTCCTTTTCCCTTTGAACTTATCTGCCGTAGTTTGCTGTTGTTCTTGCCTGCTTCTTCGAGGGTGGCCATTCCGCGCCGAACAAATTCTAAGTTGTTAGATTGCCCCACATTACGGCCATTGTTGAAGTCGTGAACAGCTACCTGAAACTCAGTTAGTGTCCCGCTCCAATGAGTCATCTCTTCATTAATGTCGCGGCATCTTTTGACGAAGAACTCTACTAGCTCAGCCACCGTGCTTCTACTGCTGTTATCATAAGCAGCTTCGGCAATAGTGCTGTCGATAAAAGATTTTACACCAAATCGAGAGTTTCCCACAATATCTGGTGGTGTAACCCAGTCGCATAAAAACTTTGCGAAATAGGGAAGCTCTTCCTCAATAGTTTTTTCTAATACTGAATTTCTTGGGAAGTTGCTTGTGGCATTCTTGCTTATTCTCAAGGCCATCAACTTATCTCTGTTACTACTGTCCAGAGAAGGGATCACGGCCAGACTGTTAATATCCATATTTAAAGACATAACAACTCTCCCTGTCCACGGGACACTCAAAGAGTCCGCATACTTGGCTTGATACTCCACTCTTGGGTTAGCTACGGCTCTTTTAATTAACTCAGTTGCTTTCCTCTGATCTTGGAAACTTGCCGCAGATGTTGTGTCATCAATTACCCAAGTTGCTACTCTGCCCAGATCTTTGTTAAATTTAGTCTGCCCCGACAGATAATCCGATGCGTCGGCATAGCCCCCGACTAACCCACTAATCACTCTGTTTGATAGAAGTGATTTACCTTTGTTGGTTGGCCCCACCAAAAGAAGAGCGTGCCCTTGAACAAATTCTCGCTCCAGCACAGCCAAATAAAACCTTTGCAGCCACGAGTAAAAATAATCTAGAGCTGGTCTTTCTCCGCTGTTTACAAACAACTGACTTAACCACTTGTCTAAGAAAGGCCAGTTTTCTTTGCTGCCGTCGTTATCAGGCTGAACAGGGTTCACGTTAGCGCAATTAAGAATTCTGTTTCCCTGATAGCTGACCACCCTATCTTTACAAAAAACAACAGGAGCGATTTCTGTTATTCTATTCTGGTTACTGATTGTCAACACAGCCGTGTCCACCTCGGATAGAGGTTGCCCTTTCTTTTGTTTAGGAGAAAAACCCGCCTGCCTAAGCTCTAACACGAGCTGCTCTTTAGGGATAGCCACCGCGCTGTCATACAGAAGTTTAAAGAATGTCCGTCCATTAAACCAATACTCATCCAACAATCCTGATAGCTTCTTCTCTTCAAAATCCTTAACGAACTGGGGGCCAAAAATATCCCGCCAAGACATAAACCCTTTGCCGGCCCTATCTGAATAACAAACAATCCCATCCTCTACGACCTGACACCCGTCCCTGTTCACCCCATCGTCGATCCAAAATAATGGACCCCGCGCCCCTACGTCAAAGTCCCCGACCCACCGGTTTGGGAAACGGGATTCAACTTCCTCTGCAACTACGGCAATAGGGATGGATGTATCAGAAGACTGCGGGGGCCTTTCTGAGGCAGCTTTAATTATTACCGACTGGATTACAGAAGTCTCAAGAGGTCCGTTGGTTTTGATCCAATCCTCTCCAAGTTCAAAGTATTGGCTGGCGCGTAAAGAAGAACTGTCAAACCCTGCAAAGCATTTTTCCAAATGAAGCTTTAAACAAATATGCTTCATAAAAGTATCAAACATATCGGGCTCTATTGGGATTGGTTCTCTAAACTCCCAGACAAGTCTTAGAAAACCCGATTGAGTTTTGCTCCTCCAAGTAGGTTTATTAGAGCTGAACTTTATGTCCAGATCGTCGTCGATTGATGCCCAGTTGACAGGAGAGTCATAGTCAGCAACCACTCCATAGATCATCCGTGGAGGGTTATCGTTGCTAATTCTTTTCGAGGGAGTCCTCGCCTCTACTGTTGAGTAGAAAACATGATCAGTTGTTGTCTCACCACACCAATCACGGTAGGCCGCTTTGGAAGCAAAGCTGGGTTTATTTTTGGTGATCTTACTCAGGTCAGAGCATTTGTGTGTATTGATGTCTCTTAGGTTTTTTAGGTAACGGTATTTCATTATTTCTGGTAGTGGCTAAGTATGGTCCCTTCTGCGGCTAGGGGGATGTCATTGATCCAGCTAGGAGCCTCTGACATAACCTTTATTGTTTTTGCCAGCACATCTTCCGCATCGTCCTCTTTACATTCGATAACAAACTCATCGTGAACATGGAATATAATCCTGATGCCTTGCTCCTCTAGGCGTAGCATCATGTCAGAAAAAATATCTCTAGCTAGTGCTTGAGACAAGTTCTCCGCGACGACCCCACCCCAGAGCCTCATAGGTCTACGCTTACCATTTCGACTCATCATCGCCACATGCTGCACCCCTCCTCTAGACCTCTGCTCGATCTTTAGCTTTCCATAATTCATCTTCCTTCCCGAAGGTAGGCTTTGACTAAATGGTTGGTTCGCATTGTAACAGCCGCTCAACTTAGAGTTTATTCTTCTCCAGTATTCTGGAATCATCTTCATTCTATCTCTGTAGAGAGATACAGCACTTTCTGCTTCTGAAAGAGGCATGTCATACATGTTGGAGAAAGTAACTGGCCCCGCTCCATAACCACAGCCCAGAACAATCGCCTTAACTTTATGTCGCAGCTTTGGATCTTCGTCTTTTAAAATTCCTTTTGACTCCTCCCAGAGGCCCATACGAATCGCAAAAGCCTCATAAATATCTTCGGTGTTGGCAATTACCTCCAATGTTTTCTGATCATGGGCCAACCAACACAACGTGCGAACTTCGATCTGAGATAAGTCCACGACGACTAGTTTGTGCCCCTCTTTTGCTTGAATGAGATGCCTTAGGTTTACCCCGAACATTTCGTCGCGTGGGAGGTTTTGCAGGTTTAAGTTTCCCCCACTGCCGGAAAACCTTCCGGTGTGCCCACCCCAATACATAAGCCCGCCGTAGTAACGGTCGTCGGCCATTGTTGCTGCATCAAACGATTCTAATTTTTTCTTGATGCTATTAACCCGCCTCCAGTTGCTAACGCCCTCCACCCACTGGTGCTCGCCGCTGTGTTTTTTTATCCACTCCTGAGCGTCTAGATCGTTTTGTGCCAGTGAGGCTGGGGGCTCAATTCCATTTTTGTGGCACTCATCATCAAAGGCTGCACGACTCAAAAGCGGGCGTTCTCCAGCCCATGGTATAGCGTTCTCCGCTTCAAATAGCTTCTGCTTAATTGTAACGAGCTGCTGCCCCATAAGCTCAGTATTCATCGGCAGACCTCTTTGGGTTATAAGCCGATTTACTCTGCTAATCTCTCTTTCGCGGTCGGACCATTGCCCTTCGTATTTCTGCCAGAGTTTAAGACACAACTCTGAATCTTTGAGGGCATACTCACTTACTTCCTTTTTAAAGTCCTCCTCCATGTTCTCCCACCTTTTCCCCGACATGTTGTCGCGAGTAGTCTTAGAAATCTCTAAGTTAAAAGCCTCTGCTGAAGAGTTCTTCAGAGAGCGGGGGAGTCCACAAGCAGCCACCATGTCCGCCGTGCATTGCCACTCAGCTACCTTAACCTCAGGCCACCAGTCTTTGGTCACTCCATATAGATAAAGAGATTCATCAAACGATGCGTTATGGGAGAGAACACGAGTCCCTTCCAGCATCCCCCAATCAAAATCTTTGGGGTGACCAACAAAAGTATACTCGTTATCCCCAACTACGGACACCATGTAGGCGTCAAAATCGGGGTGACTAAAGTAGCCAAGGGGTCCCAGTTTTCTAATACTGCAAGACCGGTCGTAGTAAGTTTCAAAATCGAGAGCGTATGTTTCCATTGTTTCATAATAAAAAAGACCCGCTCCGGCGGAAAATGAACCGGAGCGGGTCGGTTAGTTTTAGTCGTCTTCGAGAGGAAGTTCTTGCTGAGCCAGCAAAGAATTAATCTTCTCTTTCAAAGCCTCACGAACTGTCTCTAATTTACGAAGGGCACGACAGCCTGCCTGCACGTTTTCCTCCATTTTTTCGATGGCTTTGGTTAGTTCTTCTGTCTCCTCCTGAAGAAGCTCAACGAAGTCATCCTCCGGTTGACCCGCTTTACGGCGAGCTTCTTCCCAAATGGTATCAATATATTTAAGATCCATCGGACTAAGCCCACCCTCCTACGAAGTCCATGACTGCTTGATCGGTTTTTATTTTGGTCTGCGTCAGCATAGGAGCATACCAACTATTTGGACCCATCGTGATAAGGGAACTTTTTAATTTCCATTGGATGTCGTAGAGTGGCGCTTTTGGATTCCAAGCAGCGCGAGTAGCAAGACGTTTGTATGTCTGGCGATAGCCATTTTTACGCACTTGAATTTTCCCCAGCGCGTAGTTTCCGTCCCCACAAGGGAAAGGATATGCTAGATCGTCTTCGTTATCCTCAGGCTGTTTAAACAGCATCATAATATCTGCAAACTCCAAGACTGCGTAGTCGCTAATTTTAGCAAGCTCATTTGCTTCCTCTTCGGTATGGACAATACGGGCTTTGGGCTCTTTGCCGAAAGGAGCATCCTCCGTCCATGCCTTGTTTACTGAAACAATAGTAACAAGGGCATCCTCCTCGGCTAGGGCCATAACGTGCTGTTTATCGATCATTATGGCTCCAGTCGGCCCCTCAAATTTTGAGATCAGTTGCACAATGTTAATGTAAGGGACATCAATATCTGATGCAGTAATATCAAGGCCTGCGGCGTTTGTTATTACATCGTTTGACCCGACACCCAAAGATGATGTTTCTTCGATCACACTAATTTCTGTTTCCTGTTTCTTTTTCTGTTTTTCTGACATGTCAGTTTTCTGTTTTTCTGTTTTATCTGCGACAGGTTTTTGATGAGAACCTGCCAAACTCTTCCGACGACGATGGCACGGCATCCAGTAACTAGCCGCGGTTCACAACTGTGAATCGTTCGGCGGATTCTTGGATAATGCCCGCATCTGCACATGCGTCAACGAAATTGGATTCTTTTTCTCGCCGGTCGCCTTTTTCAGCCTGCGCCCCAACGAGTTTAGAAATTTTTGACAAAGGAAAAGAAGCGTTCTCCAAGACTTTCTCAGCCTCCAGCCCGTGTTCTTCTGCAATTTTAAGTAGGGTGGTGTTGTCAATAACCTTGCGGGTTTTACCCATCGACCGCAGTCTAAGCCCGTCTAGTTGCACTCCTTCTTTTGCTGCTTCGATTGTCCGCTCTTTGATTCTTTTAGCCCAATTCTCAACGATCTTGGCTAAGTTAAATAGCTCCGATAGTCTGGCAGGGTCGTCAATGTTTTCAAGATCAACGTCAGGAATCGTCGAGTCTATTTTCTTGGCGACCTCAACAACAAGACCACCTAATGCGGGGCAGTAGTCCTCGTGTTTGCAGAAGCGGCAATACTGTGTGGGGGTGCAATCCTCTAGCGCAGGAGTTCCTTCTATCCACTTAGGCCGAATAGATTCTCCTCGTTTAATTATGACACTTAGTTCATCAACAAGGCCTTCTAAATCTGCGCGATGAAAAGTATATTCCAAACAAGAGTTGTGCTGCGGGACGTAGAAAACAAAAATAATCTCGTCAATGCCCACAAACTTTTGAAATGCTCCGACGACGTAAGCTTTCGCCTGCCAGTTAGACTCAGGCGGATCAATGATCGATATTCCTGTTTTGTAGTCGGCCATCACAGCTCTTTCCCCACCAGATAGGACAAGAAATCTATCGCAAGTCCCCCATGTCCCCGTGTCCGCTAGGTCAACGTCAACTTGTATTTCGTTATGCTCCTCTTCGATTTCCCCAAAGTTTGCTAGAAAACTTTGCTCCATTTCTACAATCTGCTCATAGATCTGTAGCTCTTGTTCGTTGTGCAAAGCTGAAGGATCGTGGACTTCTAAAGCTTCGTGGATTCTAGTTCCCATCTCAGCCGCTGGGCTAGTCCCGCTTTTGCCCTCGTAGCCAGAACATGCCGCGACATACTTCAAAGAGCTTGGGCTAAATTCTGCGTGATCTCGCGATCCGTGATCAACTTTCATCGTGTAATAATTCGAGGTTTTTTATTCTTCTTTGCACGGACTCTATAACAGCCTCCTCGACGGTGTTGCTCGCCACCAGAATCTTCTGTATGGCGTCACTCTTAGCTCCGTTGCGGTGAATACGCCCTAATGTCTGTAAATGATTCTTGGCGGAAAAGGAAGGACAAATAAGAGAGACACGTTGTCTATTAGAAGACTCAGTGTGGTGGAGGCTAATACCGGTTCCTCCCGCAGCAATATTTACGACAATTATGTAGTCGTCATCATTTTGGAATCGGTCGATTGCTTCCTGACGTTCTTCTATAGTCTGACCTCCTTCTATGCTCCGGCATTTAAGATTCTTGCAAAGGACCTTTGCTGTCTCAGAAAAATTTACGAACACCACAACGCTTTTATTTTCCGCCACGAGGTCGGTGGCCATCTCACAAAGTTCTGGGATCTTAAAAGATTCAGCCAACATTCTCGCACTTAAAATGTTTACCAAATAGTGTTCACTATCCTCAACAGTCCCTTCCTCAATAAATTTTTGAACGATAGCGGGCGTCACGCCGGCCTCTCGATACGCGGCCTGAATCTGATGGGATTTTTTAAAAAATACAGGCTCTACGATTACTCGATTTCTTTTAAACGAGTCAGGGAAATGATCTGTTGTTAGGCGCCTTACATTTCGAGAATACATTTTTTCCCTCAGTAGGGGTAACTTTGCTCTCCCAGAGGCACTCAGCGACCATTTGTAGTAGTCATCTTGGTAGCACCCAAATTCTTTCATCCAGTCAACCCAGCTATCTAACTGATTTGTAGGTTTATTTAAAGAGTGTAGGCCCAGCATGTAACCAAGCCCCCTCATCTCTGTAGGATCTTCAGCCGCTGTCGCGGACATACCGTGGACCTGATAGCCCTGCTGAATAAGACTAATCAGTAGCTGTGCATTCTGGGTGTAAGGACCTTTTGCTTTATGCACCTCGTCAAACAGCACGACCGTTTTTTCGGGCAGGCTCCACCGCATAATTTTCTTACCGGTTTTGCTCATGTGCTCCGTCTTCCCTGTCCTTATCTTTTCGTAGTTAAGAACAAATATGGGTTCGACTTGCACTTCCTTCATTTCGCGGGTCCAAGACGGGATCACAGATTTTGGACAAATTACGGCCACGCTGTATCCGGCCCGTTTAAGGCTTAACGCTAGGTGGCACCCCACAACGGTTTTTCCAGTTCCAACATGGGAAGTGTCACAAGTGTTGTCCCCCCTCAACAAGCAATCTAAAAACAGATCGTGGGATTCTAGTTGGCTTAAAAATAATGTCTTCATTAGTGCATTACAGAGCTAAACATTGCGTGCATAAGGACGGTGCAGATTTGATATCTGGACCTCCCGAATCCTCGGTAGACTCGTTTATGTTGTAGGGGAGTGATGACAATTATGTCCCCTACTTCGTTGACTTTATGCCGGAATCCCAGTGTTTCAGCACACTCAATTCCCTTCCGTATAACGTCAGGTTTTGTGTTAATGCTGATTGAGTGTCGGTAAAAATATTCCTGAATATCTTCAGGCCTAGTGTGATGAGGCATTAAATGCCCTTACCAAAACATAACAGAAAGAGAAGAAAAAAGTTGAGGCAAGTCGTGCTGACCGGCCATGACAAACCGGCCAGCACTTGTAGTTACCTCGCAATACACACTATGCGGGCGCCAGTGTGCGGCCACAATCGCGGGGGGTCAACTATTTTTGACTATCCCGAAAATAATGGGCAATCAGAAAAGCATCAATCATCCCGTCGTGGGGGGTCCGACACCTTTTGTTTTTTAACCAGTTCTCTTCAGGAGCAAGTCGCTCCGCTGTATTCAAGGCGGCAATCTTAGTCATACCTTTCGGAACAAAGCCCAACATCTTCCTCTGCCATTTTTGCACACTCACTCTGGCTATCTCGTAGTCTTTGCATTCCGCCATGCCGATCAATTTGCCAAAAGATATTGCCATTGATCTTACAGCTTGAGAACTCTTAGCGTGGGCTAGAGGTTCTTCAATTGCCAACACAAAGGGAGTGTTAAGATCGAGAAGCCACTCATTTACTTTACGAGTATCAACCTCACGTTTCTTGCTGCGTTGCTGGCACGGCATCGCAGTCTTGGCTATTAAATCTCCTGTAAAAGCAGAGATTGCACAAAGTCCTCCATCGAGGCCATTATCAATCCCCACTATCATCTTCAGTAGGGGAATCCTCAGGACTCCATTCGGAGATCCATTTGGAATAGTCTACGTTCGCTTTTATTCTCCCCACATACTTACTCAGTGTTTCAAGAGTATTATCGACATCTGCTCTGCCTTCCTTGAGAGAATCCGCACGTAGAGTAAGCCATGAAGAAAGGCCTCGGAATTCTAGCTCGCACTGTTCTTTTTGATTTCGATTAACTGTTTCCATCTGATCTGTAGTTTGTGTAGTCGTCTCTTTTTTGTAGCTCTTCCATTAGTAAAGCTTTACACAAAATTGCGTAGTTGACGATGTCATCACAAGCGTCTTCGACCGACTCATTTTCTACTCGCAACTGCCCGTCCGCTACAAACGAACGAATACGCATTATCTTGTCTTGGACTCGAAGTAGTAACCCAGTCACAGGATGTAGGCCCAACATTTTTGCGGCTTTAAAATTAGCCAGAGCTTCTTTCGAGGAAGCGTGCTCTCCTCCACAATAGTCGCTATTTTTCTGGCGCATAATTTCTAGCGCCTTGAGACAAGTAGCTTCGTGAATCTCTAGCAATTTTTTGTGTTCCATAACTCTAGGTTAAAGGAATTATTCGGTCTATTATTAGAAGCCCATCACCAGACGAAGGGACCTCATATTCTAAATGCTTTTCTAACAAGAGCATAAATTTAATCTCCTTCATGTTAGAGGGTATGACTCGCCAGTAAACACCTTCTTTTTGGACCAACTTGTAAACAAAACGATTTCCAGATAAATCTTGCCGACGAATCGTAATAGGGTCGTGCTCTATTTTTCTGAATAGAAACATTTTTTTTATTCACGGTTCGGCTTTTAAAAAAGCAGGGGCGGATTTTCCTTTAGCATGTGCGGCTAGGTAGTCAACGAATTTCGAGGCCACAGCATGTGACAGCTTTCTGTTGTGTGCTAAAATAGCAGCCGCCAGTGAGTGGCTGTAGCAAGCTATAGGGGGACCGTTGGGGTGGTGCAAAACTCCTATGAATGCATCCGACAATTCCTCTAAAAGAGTAATTGAGTGATAACCTGATGTATCATCATCGTCTTCAAAATTAAGACTAAATCTATCCCCCCAGCTCATCGTTCGGCTCAACATCGATTATTGTTTTATCTTTTAACTTATCGAGGGAACCGTTCCCTTTGTCCGCTTTGGAATTGTTAAGAATAGAAATATCTATCTGCATCCGACTCTGACCCCCACCGGTCTTAGCGTTAAGGCCTAAGTTCCGCCGCACTAACTGATCCAGCTCAGAAAGTTCTCGGACAGTCTTAGGACCCTTGATGTTTTGCATACTATCCCTCATCAGCTTAATGCCTGCGGCAGCGATGTAGTGCTGATATTTATCGGCAGGGTTATTCTGAGACTCGGCTATTTCCGCTAGGATTTTATCCTCTTCTTTGGATGCGGTTAGCTTTGCCTCAGTGGCCGCTTGCTGAGTCATGTCCTCTAAGTGAACTTCCAAGTCTTGTTTCAGCTTGTCTTGGTCGTCTATTGTATCCGGTAAATTGAACCCTGCTTTTTTGGGCGGGAGCCCTAATTTACGGAACCACCGTCGCACGGTCCC
>Ga0163111_10000509_pt1 | contig 23305 bp, 35 predicted proteins | sample CRUFie1St18metaG_FD_109645 | JGI IMG/M metagenome (GOLD analysis project Ga0163111, IMG submission 109645) | Marine microbial communities from the Costa Rica Dome - CRUD Field 142mm St18 metaG | ecosystem: Environmental > Aquatic > Marine > Oceanic > Photic zone | place: Costa Rica: the Eastern... | reverse complement strand
GACGCACGAGGAGAATAGAGCGCCATTGCTTCTGGATTCCTCCGCGCGTCGTCTGACGAATCTCCTTTGTGTAGTAGTAAAAGTTCTTCTTGGTGAAGAACCACACGAAGAAGGAGACCGATATGTGGATGTGCTTCATCACGTAGGAGTGGGCTTCCGCGTCAAGGTGCTTACCTGTGAACATACGGACGAACGCATAAAGGCGCTCCAGTTCTTCACTATTCTTCGGCATCGCATCCGATTGACGCATCGTGTAGAGCCAGAGACTCTGGTTATCGTCGCCCAATTTTACGCTACCTGGGTTCGTCGCTTGTATCTCCTTGATCATGTCGGATTTCTCGTGGAGGTCGTTGAAGAGCGCCATCAAAATCGCCGGAATATGCTGGATCGGGTCGTTCTGGCTGGTTCCGACAAATACTTTGGCGGTGTGGTCCCTTGACCCGACCTTGGCGTCCCACGAAAACGACAGCTTGCGGAAGGTTTGCGGCATCGTGCCGATGGACGGCGAGTACATGTAAGGAGAACTCCTGCTAGCCATTTGGTTGTTTCTTGCTTTTTGCTTCTAGATATATCTCTTGGTTTTTAGGTGCTGATAATACCCAGAGTAAAAAATCATTTCAATTTTTTTCAGAAGCACATAAACCTACCTTTTTACTCCTCGCATTTTGAGCATTTACCGCGACGTTTGTGGTGTTCGCAGAATTTTTCCGGAAAGCATTCCCAACAGTTGTATTTTTGGCGATTATGTTCGCAATATAGATGAGGGGAACAGATACGACAGTTAGGACGATGCTTATTATGCTCACAAAATAATGACCCATTTCCACACTCTTCTTCTCTACACGTGTTTTTTCTGCGTCCGTGTTTACAGATAAATACGCCACCGCAGCCATCGCGACACATCGCACGTTGTTTAAAATGGCAGCACATAAGATTGACACCACTCCATGTATCAAAACGTTTTTTCTTAGGATTCCAATATATTTGATTTTTTTTACGATCACATGTTTTTGTTGGTAAATATGGAATTTTTACTACCTTATTATCATCTGTTTTCATCAAATCAGTTAAATTTTGATTACTAAGGTCCATAGTTTTATTGGTTAATTACGTAGGTAATTTATATTTCAATTTTCTATGTATTCACAGCTTTTTCACCTCTCTTACAAACGTCATAAATCCAAACAATCCAATACACATATTTATTCCCAGAAGTATTTTGGGAACAATGATCCACTTATGAATCTCATTAACCTCGTCATCCGAGGAAAGTATATAGGTATTTAGGTCTTGAATCAATAAAAAACATATGTAAGTAGCAGTTAGCAAAATTAATAGACTAAGGGCAATAAAAACCGTATTATATATTTCATTGTGTTGTTTTCTGTAAAAACGACTGTATCCCAATAATCCAAGCGATACTAACATATATTGTCCTATCGTTCTCAATGTGGATTGATAATAGGTCATAATATTACGTTGGTCTAACATTATATTATAAAGATAGAATATTTATAAAGATAAAGAAAACACGCGTATAACATACATATGCAATCTGTTATAAACGATGAATATATAAGAGATTATAACGATCACTTATTAAAAGATACCAAATCTAATGAGATTACAGATGAAAACAAGGAACATTTACAACATGAAGATATAGTAGATAATAGTAAAAAATTTAATGATTTAGCTAAATACCCTAGTTTTAAGTCATTAGAAATAGTAGAAAGAACCGATATAATTGATAAAATCAATGCCATGTTAGAGCGCGGAGATAAATCAAGGTGGCTAATAAATATAAACGAGCTGTCTATTGGAGAACAAATTGGTCAAGGTAGCAATTCGTATGTAAATACGTGTAGATGGAGAGGAATAGATATAGTCGTTAAACGACCAAAATACAAAAAACTGGCGCAATTAATAGATTTAATAAACGAAATTGAGCTGTGGTCTGAACTACGACATCCGTATCTGGTTCAGTTTCTGGGAGCTAGCTACGACGCAGACGAAAACGAGTTTTACATAATGATGGAAAAGATAGATGGCGACCATCTTGGTAATTTTATTAGCAACAAAACACGGAATAAGACTATGTCGTCAAGTGTTTCAAAATATTCGCGATATCAAATTTGCACTCAACTTATAAATGTTATAAAATTCCTTCACTCTTGTAATCCTCCAATCATCTATCGGGATTTGAAACCCGAAAATATTATGATAGATCGGTTTAATAACGTAAAACTAACCGATTTTGGTCTGTGTAGACATATGCCCGAATCATCTGAATATAAACTGACCGGCGGAACCGGAACCATACGATATATGGCACCCGAAGTTTATATGGGAAGACACTACAATTTAAAGGCCGATGTCTATAGCTTAGGATTTATATTGTATTATGTTGTGACAGGGGTTAAACCATTTAATCAATATGATACCACTACAATAAAGACATATATGGAAAACGAAGAACTGGTTCACTCAATTGACAATGTTAGAGATGCGGAATGGAGGAATATAATTAATAATTGTATTGCAAAGGACACGAATAAAAGATGGGACATTAACAGACTACACGACGAGCTTCAAAAAGTTACGATTGGAGATATTAATCGGTGTCAAATTAGCTAAAATGTGGAAGTATTTACATCAAAAAATTTACTATACTCTGATAAATCGTAATGATGTACCATTACAGATATTAATATACAAGTTAAAATCATAATTATATAAGTAGTCACCTCTTCATTATTTTTGATTTGTTTGTATACATTGGTGAATTCAATTTCTAAGTTGTCATCTTGCGATTTTATTTTTGTTAATAATTGATTATATCTTTCTTTATGTTCTTCTGAATCTAATCGATAACGATTAAAATCACAACTTGTATTTTCTAATTCACACTGAATAGTTGATAATATGTGTTGTAACTCATTTGTTTTTTTCCATAAACTAAGAAATTGTTCATTATTTGCCTCTAATATTGAATAAATTTCTGTGTATTCATCATTAGAAAATAGGTTATCGGTATCAATATCATTCACTATAACTTCGTTCATAATATTATTTTTATTGGTTATAAATTTAAGTCATTTAAATCATTCTTTATTATTAAGGTGTCTTTTATTATTAGTAGTATAATTATGACTACTCGAATAGTTTGAATTTATACTTGAATTTATTCCGCATACAGTATCATCCATTGTCGAATCCTCTATTATCTCATTTTTTTTTGATTTTAAAATACAATTTCCCATAATTATAGTAATTACTATATGTTATTATATCATAATTATAAAAATAGTATTTATTAATGGAGTTTCCCCAGGATATATGGATGAATATAATGAGTTGGTTTCACTCGTCATATAAGGAAACATTACATTACGATGCTTTTAGTAATAGTAATATTTACAAAGATTACAGAACGAAAGATGACCCCGTTCTCTGTTACGACAACAATATCTATATGATAGACAACACATTGTATAGATATATATTGAATGACTACACGTTTTGCTGTAAGGAATTTCTTATTGATACCAAGAAATGGAATCCGTTTATGACAAGATATTCATGGCTTTCTGTCATATTGAATGCGGACGAGAGAAAAGCCATAAAACTATGGAATCACAATTATAAATATAACAAGAGTATTGCTTCTGATTATAAGGTTATTGTAAAATCTCTCAACATACCATTGTTTGATTCTATTAATTAGTACACATTAGTATTAATATTTAATATACGTCGTAGTATGTGACGACAAGGACAAGTACAGACGTTATTTCCAAAGTGATTTCTCATTTGTCGCATTGCGCGTAGCGATTGACGTTTGCGTATTTTAACACAGTGCGGTTCGTCGTTTATTCCTTGAGAGTGGCGTTTACAACATCCACAATTTGTCAGTTGTTCGGTTATAAAATGTAGCTCGTCTTCATTGAAGTATACTTTCATAGAACGTGCATATCGGTAATGATCGGGAAATTCATAGGTTGTTTCTACGTCATTGAGATGCCAATAACAGGTCATTTTCGGATACCACCAATTGTAGTGTTGTTCGCATAATATAAATGCGCACTCTAACTCGAGTTCTTTTTTGAATTCTTTACCGAGTCTTGGTTGCGCCATGAACATTATCATATTAGTTAATTCGGGGGGTAATTTATCCTGTAAATGATTATTAACTTTTTTAAGTAATTCGTTCATATTACTATTCGTTTAGATTTATTAAAATTAATCAATTTTAATAAATTGATTCATATAAAGAATGGATACTATGATGTATAATGGCAGAAATAGTAAGAACCGAAGTAGAAGAATACGAACCGGTTTTCAATGAAGAGACGGGTGAATATGTTGATAGGTGTCCTTACGAAAAATATACTCGTGGACAAAATTCGGTATATACATGTCGTTGTATATCAGGAAGAACCTTGAATAACCGTCAACAATTTATACAACATTTTAAAACAAAGGCACACTCTAATTGGCTTAAAAATATAGGAAAGGATGAGAATATCAAACTAATCAAAGAGCTTCGTGTGGACAATGGTATGAAAACCAATAAGATTAATCTTCAAGCACGTCATCTCAAACGAGCACTTAGTCATTCAAAAATGCTTGAGAATGAAATAGAGGTTATGAAGAAATCTCATAGTGATATTCTAGGTTCAAAAAATAAACTTATTGCGAATCTAGAAGAAAATATTAGGCTTCTAGAAGAAGCAACAGGCAATAGCATTGTATATTCAGACTTATCTGATGATAATGCTATATTTCCTGACGACTTATCAACCATAGAAACAAATAGCAATTGTTGAACAGATTAAAAAAAGGAACTAAAAAAAAGGAACTGAAAAAAAGGAACTGAAAAAAAGGAACTAAAAAAAAGGAACTGAAAAACATCATTCGTCAATCCATCTGATATGTTTACTACCATTTTTATTCATTGTAATGCTAGCAAATGTCTTGGGAACCGTCGCGATTATAGAAGGATGGCCCTCGGGTGTGTAGTATATATAATACGGCCTGTTTGTTTTTTTTGGTGTTGTAAAACGGATAGTTGTAATATATTTCCATTCTTCGTCGTATTTCGTTACTTTATATGGGCAACTCATATGATAATAACACGCATCACATCATTAAATCCATTTTATAATATTAAATGACAATAATATAAAATTGAAAATGAATTAATTCTTCATTTATTGTAGCACAACATGTTGTATTTAATAGAGAAAAACGGTAAATATGCGCTTCCTTACAATGTGTGGGATTTGATAAAAGAATATACAGGAATATTTAATCTCTCTATAGATTATTCCTCATTGAACAATATACGTGTAGATTTGTTGTATGGATTATATCGTTCGTGGTTTGGTAGGTTTATATTACCTGATTATTATGACTTCTGGGGGCATACACAAAGACGTAAATGGCTTCTTAAGAATCTAGTAAAAAAAAATAATTACCTTATGACAAAAGCTAGATATATAAGTTTAATTGATAATATTAATCAAGATACGAATCATCAAATACCATTGTAAATATGAAATATACTAAGACAGCAATAAATAGTCCGTCTATAAATACTTTTAATTCTGAAACGATGCCGTTATAAATATTTTTTACTAGTTTAATCGCATTACGGAACATAATATACATATCATAAACTACAGAACATACACACAGAATAACAAAAGCCGATATCGTAGGAACAATAATATATATTACAGCAAATGCGGTGGTTCCCATTGCTATGCCGCACATAATATTGAACATTCCAACACCATATATACCATAATGTTCTAGAATATAATATTCAATCTCTTGCATTTTCTCTTCGTAACTCATTTTACACACTAATTTAGTGTTGTAATCTAAATCAATTTTTAAACAATTCTAAATAAAATCTTTTATTTGATTCGCTAACCACTTATGGTAATTATTAATTATTTCCACACTACGGTTTTTATTTCCAACCGCCAATCGTGTATTATGAGTCAAATCACTATATTCTTTATTTAGAATATCGCCATGACCATAGTTTTTCGCAGTGACGACTTTGATAACCGCGTTATTAATAAGCATTTCAGGTGGCACTTTTAATATAGGAATAAACGGTAATCCAAATGGTTCATATGTTATTTCATATGATTTTAATGCATTTAAATAGAGGACAGAATCCACTTTTTTTATATTAAATGGCTGTGATGTATTGGAGAGACGCGTATTAACCGGGTCAAGTAATATTAGTTTTTTAAATTTATCGTTTATATTATTGTTTTCGCATTTTTTAAGTGCCACTGTCGCTCCGGATGAGTGCCCTGCCAATATTATTTGTTTATATTCCTTGCTCAAACAATCAACTAATATATTAAAATTACTGTAGTTGAAACTGGGAACATAGACATCAATGTTTATATTCAGCAATTCATTAAAGAAATTCTCATATATTTTTGGTGAAATAAACGAACTACCGCCTGTGAAAAATACTATACATGATTTAATTTTATTGTTCTGGTCATCAGTTCGATATGTAACGACCGAGGTAGTGCGTTTAATTATGGGTGTATAATATTTTTTTTTTAATGAATTAATTATCTTACCAGTATCCATACCAAAATAATAGGAATTGGTCGCCTGGGTCGCTAATAATATTAAATAAAATATTATATATATATTTTTAAGCATTATATGTTATTGTAATATAAATATCTTTAATAATATCTTTATTAATTTGATTTAAAAATATACATTAATTACATAATATATCGTAATGCGTTACCATATGTATTTGATAAATTTTATAATGTCAATGACACAGATTACCAATATATCTGGTTATAGTATTAATGGTTATAGTGATAGAATTAATACTATGAGAGGATTTAAACCAAATTCAAAGCGTGTTTCCACGCGAAGGTATGCTAGTATGGATCTTAATGATAATCTTAGACTACCTTCAGAAATTATTAAAGAAATATCCAAGTCTTCACCAAAACCCGGTACCACTTGGACATATCAAACATTCTTAGATAATCTAAGTAAAAATAATGTTGATAGTGTAAGTATTTTTAATGATGAAAAGGCTTTTCTTGTAATTGATAAAAATGTTGGTGATATTGGTGGTCCGGATGGCCTAGGTATAACTTCAGACAATGTTCATGTTGTTACTACATTACCAAATATGGTAAATGATTTGATTGATAAACTAAATAGCAATCACATCCAATATGACATTTATAATTTACCGGTAAAAGGAAATGGGCTAGATTTTTTACTTCTTCCATTACAGTTTATTGGATTTTATTTAATTATAACAGTTGTATTAAATCTAGTGATTAATTTTTTCCGAGGCGGTGGCGGAATGGGGGGTGGAGGAATGGGAGGTGGCGGAATGGGACCTAATCCACTTACCATGTTTAGATCAGAAAACGAGTTAGTGGATACAGATGCGATTGACGTTACGTTTGAAGATGTGGCTGGCTGCGACGAAGCGAAATACGAATTGATGGAGGTGGTTGATTTTCTAAAGAATCCGTTGAAATATGAGGATGCTGGAGCTAAAATTCCACGAGGTGTCTTATTGGAAGGTGAACCTGGAACAGGAAAGACCCTTCTTGCACGTGCGGTGGCAGGCGAAGCGGGGGTCTCCTTCTTATCCGCAAGTGGTTCCGAGTTCATTGAAATGTTCGTAGGCGTAGGCGCATCACGAGTGCGCAAGCTCTTTGAAAAGGCGAACGAAAATAGTCCGTGTGTTATCTTTATTGATGAGATTGATGCGGTGGGTCGCCAGCGCGGAGCGGGCATCAATACAGGTAATGACGAGCGAGAGCAGACCTTGAATCAGATTCTAACCAATATGGATGGATTTACTGCTACTACTGGAATTATTGTAATGGCGGCAACTAATCGTGCGGATATTCTGGATTCAGCGTTGCTGCGTCCAGGTCGCTTTGACCGAAAGGTGAAGGTTCCGTTGCCTGATCTCGAGGGACGAAAAGAGATTTTTGGTGTCCATACGCGCAATAAAGCACTGGATGATGATGTAAACGTGGACGAAATCGCTCTGCTTACGGGTGGATTTTCGGGTGCGGATCTGGCTAATCTGGCGAACGAGGCGGCGATTTTGACGGTGCGAAACAACCAGACTATGATTGGTCGCACATCATTGATTGATGCATTTGAAAAAATAACGATTGGACTGCCTTACAATAAAAATTCAGGGGTTGGAGAAGAAATTTCACTTGTTGCTCATCATGAAATAGGACATGCGATGATGGTGAAATATTTTGAGGAATTCTTTGTTCTAAGAAAGATAACAATTAATGCGAATACCGGTGGAGCAGGTGGTTACACACTGTTTACACCGAAAGAATTTTACACAAAGTATCCCACAAAAAAATTTATGCTAGCGAATATTGTGACTGCACTTGGTGGGAGAGCCGCAGAGGTAAAGTTATTTTCAAATAATGAAAAGCGCTCAACCGATGTTGTTTTTAAAGGAATTAAAAATTTGGACATCACAACCGGCGCTTCCAATGATTTGAAGCAAGCCGATTCTATTGCCCGACAATATATTTCTTTATTTGGATTTAGTGATGATGAATTCACCTATAACAGTGGTGCCGACGCATCATCGCAGCCATTTTTAGGAAGGGAACTTGGATTGGGTGGAGACAGGACTAGTGAATATAGCAAGGAACTACTAGATAAAAAGGTATCAGAGCTTATTAGTGATTCATACAACATTGCATTAAATATTATTGAGTGTAATGAGGATGATTTTTACTCTCTAGGAAACGATTTAATTGAAAAACGTGTGCTTGATGGAAGTGATTTTGAAGATATTGATTTAAAATATCACTAAATAAATAAAAAATTTCATATATAAAATCATATAAACATTTCATATATGAACTAGTATGCTAAAAAAATGTATAATGTTACTTGCTGTAAATTCTGTAATCTCTGAAGCATTTGTAACAAATCCGCATATGAAAAAGGATATTCGTTTGAATTATCACAATTTGGATAAGGAAATGTGCGAAGTTTTAATCTTAAACAGTCTTGCTACGACCACTTCGTTGCGATTAATGGACAGGATTTTTATTCCTGAACGCGAATGTAATTTTATAAAAGGAATGATTGTATTATCTAGTGGTTTTGTGGTAGGCTGGATATGCTTATAACATTGGTTCGGTATCATTTTTTATTTGTTGTGTGATTAAACTAATACCAATATTTTGGATTTCGTATAATGAATTGATTATTGGGCGGTCAATATAATGCTGATTTAGTCCAAATATTAATGAAGAAAATACCAACGATATAAATATTAGCATTTTAGTTCTTTCTATTCCAAAAACTACTGGAATAGTTTTCACATTGTTAATCGTATCTTCTTCCAAGTCTTTTACATCGGCTAGATTTGTCACTGCAAACAAGGAGAGCATACATGGTATATAACATTTAAAATCATATAATATATTGTAGTTCTGCTCATATAAGTAACCTGGTAATATTATGGTGGATACTGTCCACATTAGGGACACGTATGTAGGTTTAATAAACGGACTGATCCGTTTTAATTCACGATAATACTCACTTGTGTATAACAATAATAAAAATGGCATTGCTTCTACATTGAGTAGCTGAAGAGCTGTGTTTTTACTATCATATGCACCAGTATTAATTAACAATAAATAGGTTATTAATGAAAATGTAATATCATAAGATAGTTTGTAAAATATTTTATTATTATTAAAGGTATCATATAGCTTTTCTTTCTTGGTAGTTATATTGTACAAGTTCGGATTATGTTTGTATTCAATAGCATCGATGTAGCGATCCTTCCCGTATGTGTAGTATCCGATTAAAAATTGAATTAATAATTGTTTAAATGTCACTATATTCTCTCCATAGTGAATAGTTGTAAATAGATTTTCTATTAGATTAAGAGGGATTCCTATATCAATACCAGTAAGTGGTAATGGTTCAAAATTACAAGTTAATATTTTCCGCTTTATTGGTATCCTTGATATAGGTAATCTGTTTATTTGATTTATTAGCATTAATAATTACATTTAATAAAATTTTTAGTATTAATTTTATTAAAAAATATAAGTCATAATTAAAATTCATCAATGTGTTCAATTAGGATATCATAGTAATTTTCTAAATGAGATACTTCACGGGAAGGCGAACCACGACTGAAGGTATTATGAACCATATTTGACCATGTTGGATCTAGAATATCAAAGTGTCCGAAATTTTCAACGGTTTTTACCTTCTTATTCTTTAGCTGATTAAGATTAAGGGAATACTTATTGATAGGAGGAATAGGTGGAAATATTTTCCAACGATTTGAAATACTTGATTTTAATATTAGAGTTTTTTTATTAATTTTTTTATTTTTATGATTACCTGGTTTAAATATAGATTTAAACACCAAATTTAGTTTATCTGCCTCAATAAAAGTGGAAATTTGATCTTCCATGTCTTCCATTTTATCTAGATATTTGAATACATTATATTGATTCAAATTGAAATTATCCTTGAAGTAGTAATGATCTATAGGGTCAATTAAAATAATATTTTTAATATTATCTTCGGTCTCATCGCCTGCATTTTCCATATGTTTAACTAACTCTAACGCATCACTGGCACTAGTAGAGTGTGATATGACTGTGAGTTTTTCACCCGATGAGATTTCATTTACTAATGCAATGTTTTTCTCTAAATCTGAAGACGCAATATATATCTTTCTTTTATCAGAAAGTCTGTTTAAGAAAGAATTATAAATGTCAGAAGGTAGGGCATTTTTTAACTTTCCAGTGTAAAATAATACGGACGGAGGAACAATAGGAGGCTCTTCAATATCAATAATTTCATCGTTACTTGTTTCTTCTGTAAGTGTATCAATGCTTATGACATCGGCTTTCACATTCGTATCATCATCATCAATCTCATTATAAGATGATACATCTAAAGAACGTGTCATAAAAGATGGGCGCGGTGATGTTTTACTTAAAGTAAAAGCACCATTATAATTTACTAAATTAAGTAATGTAATTATGAAATAGTTGTATTTCATTATATAATTGTTAGGTTTTAATTATCTTTAATTAGTATTTAATATGTATTTATTTTATATTAATAATTCAATGAAAATAAGATTAGGGGTTTTATCTTTACTCATTGGATACGTTAATAGTCTTAAATTTTACCCATTTTCACATACATTTGCTAGTAATAAAAATATTATTTGTAATAATAATGACTTGTTAGATAATTCAATTCATGGGGGGTATAATAATATTCCAAATAATCATAATCTAAAATACAGTCTTATTGGACTAGATACAGATATTGAACATATTAAAACTGAGTTGGGTAAGAGTTTCGTGATAAATTTATCATCATTGTTACCTAAAGTGGATACAATCGGACATGATGTATTACAGGCAAATAACAGATTTATAGTAGATGTGCTCTCCTATCCTAACGTCCCCGATGATGTAAAAAAACATATCATTTTATTATCAATCAAAATGGCTCAATATGGTGATGATTTGGGTTCAGTATTTTTACAACAATATTATGATTTGGTTGACAGATTTTTATAATATATATATTTTATAGTTTATAGATAGTTGATTATATATATTATGAAGTTGAATTTTAAATTACTTAAATTTGTCTATAATGGGATTCTCACAGGAATGCCATTGGTAGCATACAATCCAATTTCAAAGAATACATTAAATGTACCATTAACGGTAGCGCCTCAGAGTACCTATATTAATTTACGTCTTAACGATGAGCAGAAAACGTATCTAGACAATTACATTAAAGAGTACACTGATACATTGGAAATAGTTCCCATAAGTATATTCCCTGGAGAGAAAGAGTCAAATTATATAAGTATAAATGTTTATAACTGTAGCAGTTCCATCTTTATGAACGATGAAAAGAGCATTACGCGGTGTGAAGTGAATACATATGTTCGTAATAAAGACGGAAATTACGGCACAATAATACTAGATTACTTATGCAATGATCTCTCTATGGATCCAGTTAATATTTTTAAAAGGAAAGAAACAATTGATTTCATACAAGGTAATATTAGCAATGTAATAAAAGGTGAGTCAGAAAATGATAAAATATTATTAGATTGTAGATATAATACACTGGGAACCATTAAAACTACTATTAGCGATAATTTGATAAAGTATACAGATAATATTTATTATAAGAATGGAATAATGGATAAAATATATTATGATTCTTCATTGGTAAATGCTGAAATAAAACGACCATTAGTTAATTTAGAAGACAAATTTTTATTTAAATATCGTGACTTACTTTTTAATCGTATAAGCAACATTTTTTACTTTGATAACGAAATACGATTTATAGGTGGAATGTGGGATAATTTATAGTGTATTTGTTGTGTTATTTTTTATGGTATATTTTTGCCCTTTTGATTTAATTAAATATAGAAATAGTGTCAATATGAAATATATACAATTACCATCTTCGTGTGGTGTTTTGAGTTCCATTCCTGTATTACTGGATGAAATGATTGGTCTATTATATGTTTCATTTTTATAATTAGAAAATAATACTGTTTTTGTGCGAATATAATTAGTCATTTTTTGGTTATTTGTTACAGGAATCATAATAATATACCATTAATTATTATACTTATACTATTGTTTATAATAATATTTATACTGTATTATTACGTTATAAATATGATTGTTATTTAAAATGAACTTAAATTTAGGACACTATAATTATAATAATGCGTCTTATGCTATCATGGATGGCAATGACGATGAGTGTCAATACCGTATTTGCGTGGGATTCGTGGGAGTTTATGACGCAATCAAAAGCAATTCCATCGTTAAATCCATATGTTAATATACGTAAATTTGTCATTGACTTACAGGGAAAGAATAAGCGAATTTTGGATATTGGTTGTGGTGTAGGAGATTCTACCTCTGATGGAAAGGGGTGTCTCGGAATTGATAATGACCGCGATGCATTAGAAAATGCTATGAAAAAGTATCCAGATAAAAATTTTAGACTTGGTGTAATTACATCTTGGAAGCCTGAAAAAAATTACGATATAACTACTTCTATGTTTTACTTACATAAATTGGATGCTAGCAAGCGAAAAAATATAATTAAGGTGGCCAAGAATTGCGCAACTGAGCGCGTTGTTATATTGGATGTATCACCTAATTATAAACCTTGTGATGAAGTTATTAAAGAAAACCCATATTTATTGGACTTTATTGAAAATTCACGTGAAGAGTTGTCGGAATTTACAGAGCACACTATGGTAGAAGACAATATTTCAATGTGGACCTATGATATTAAGAAAAAAAATACTGTTATTAGTGATGAATCATTAGAGAGAATATTGCGATTTTATAGACCTATTTAATGAAATTAGAAGCGAATTACGGATCTGTTTTGATTATTGTAGCGAAAACGATTATTTTTTACAATAAACGTTTTATTCTTTCTGTTTTGTAGACGATTTGTAGATTTATAATTGAAATTTGATGGTTTATTTGACATTTTAATGGTATTAGTTGTAAGTTTGTATGTATTACGCTGTTCCATAATCATATTCTGGATGAGAATCGTAATGAGAGTGTTCATGGTATTCATTATTGCCTCTACAATGGTACAAGACAGCAAATTCAATTTTTTGTAAATAGTGATATAAATACTTATTTTAAATCTGTTAATCCGCATATAGGTCAAGAATCGTTTCTATTATTTCACTTCTTTGAATATCTTCCTTTGTAAACTCAATTTGCGATATTCCTTTTGTTCTTAAAAAAACCTTGTCAATATATTTGTGATTAATCTTAATTAACAGGTCTAATAGTCCATTTTCATTATTATCGCACTGTTTTACATCGCCTGTGATTACTATTTTGCTGTTTTCACCTAATCTAGTTAAAAGCATTAATAATTGTTTATTGCTAGTATTTTGTAATTCATCACCAATAATGAAGGTATTTTTAAAGGTTCTTCCTCTCATAAAAGCTAATGGGACGATTTCAACGCGTTTTTCAGCAATCAGCTCATTTATTTCTTTTTGTGTGTAAAATTCGCGAAGAACGTCAAAAATAGGAATAATCCAGGGATCCATTTTTTGATTGATATTTCCGGGTAAGTATCCTAATTCTTCATCAACGCTGATTAATGGGCGTGTAAGTATGATTTTAAGGTCGGTTTCCATTAATAACTTGGCAGCGTATTGTGTTGGAAGTAGCGTTTTACCAGTCCCCGCTGGTCCAGTTGCTATAACTATTTTAATATCATGATCGCATATATCATTGTAGTATTGCTCTTGTCTTTCGCTTTTAGGAATAAATAGGTCTTTCATAGTTTGTGCTGGTTGCACATCCTTGTAATCATCATAGAAATTATCAAAATAATCGTCCTCTACGCGTCGTTTTCGTGCTTTATAAATATTTATTGTTTTTTTTAATGGATTAAAAAAGGAATTTACATTTACTAAACCAATTAAAAATATAAAACATTTTTTCATATTTTTATATTAAATTATTATTAATTTACATTTTAAACATAATGTTCCTTACGTTCTAACATAGCTTCATACCTTTCTTGTTCGCGCTCCTCTTCATCAATGATGAAATCGTCTTCGTCATACATACCTTCTTCTTCTTCGTAATCGTCAGATTCATCCGTGAATGAAATTGGGGGTTTCTCTCCAATATACTCCATAATGATGTATTGGATGTCGTTGCTGATGATATTGTTGAATATGGTTGCGATCGGCGTGTCCTGGTCGTTGAGCAGAATCCTCCCCTTATCGTAGTCGCCCGATATGTGGATAAAGATATCCTCGGCTTGTAGCTTGCGTCCCGAAAACTTCTTGGTTGGCATGATTCGTAATCTGGTTGGTTTGAGTTGCTACCGATAGAATGATATAAAGCATTTCAATTTTATATAAAATTGAAAAAGGTTAATAATTCGTATACTATGTAACACTACAATGGTATCTAATCGTGACCAGCGTTTTATTCAAATTGCAGCAGAGGAAGCAAGTCGCTCAAAATGTCTAATGCGCCACGGTTGTGTAGCAGTAATGAATGGACGCATTGTTGGACGAGGCTATAATAACTATCGATGTCACAGTAATGACGGGTTTATTCAGAATACGATGACCTGTCACGCGGAGATAGCTGCGCTGCGACAAGTAAATAAACGTGGTAAGAACGCAAAGAAAATCACTTTGTATGTTGTACGTCTTGACTCGAAAAATACGTTAAAAGCCAGTGCTCCTTGTGTGGATTGTATGAAACGCATTAATATAATGGGTGTGAAACGTGTCATTCATAGCACAAATTCTGGTAAAATCGTAATCCAAAATCCTAATAACTCTGTTAATCACATAACAACTGGAAGACGTATTTTGATGGGAATGTGACATATACTAAAATATTTAAAAAATAATAATAATAAGTATAATATGAAATCTATATTTTTAAAACTATTATTATTTTTTAATTTATTTGCTATTCACAAGTCACTTACCCCACAAAACTTACCTAATGGAAAGGGGCGAAAATTTTTCATAAACAAAATAGCTAGATCTAAGGATTTGAAATTACTAACATCAATAAAAATACAGTTCATTCTAAAGCATTGGGAAAATATATTATATCATTCAACAAAGGAAATATGCGAAGAAGATAAGTATATTATGCAAAAAATAGACCTTATAAATGATTACATAAAAGAACACACAAATGTAACAGACCTATATTTCGCATGGATGCCACAGGGAGTCTATAAAGAGGTTCTATTTATCGTAGTAGGCGAGCTTTCACTAGAAGATAAGGTATACACATTGAAACATATACTACACTCACCATACTGGGACAATAAACAAATAGAAAATATTCATTTGAAGTATGCTTTGGAAGACATGGTCGTGCAATTGGATGACTATAGTATTGATTATACCTATTTCTATGAGAATGACAAGAGATATAAGTTTAGTTGGCATGATTTTATGAGTGAAATATCGAGATGAGACACGTGAATACACCATAACGCATATGAAAGTTATATAAAATATGTTGGAATCCTCTTTTATAGTGTGAATGTCAAAAGTTGCAAAAAAGTGCGTTTTTAATTCTCAAAAAATATTTTACAAAAAAAAATGAAAAAAACGTTTTTTTTTCAAAATATATAAATGACTTTCAAAAATGAAAAAAAACGTGCACTTTGTCTAGATAATGTAGGTATTTTAAATAGGTAGTGGAAAAAAACGATGTAGGGACTTTATGGTCTCATTCAGATTCCATCAAAAATGTCATTTCTTGAAAAAAACTTGGAGAGTTTTTATTATCATTATTTAAGGAAAAATGGTAAAAAAAACTCTCCAAAACTCTCCAAAAAAATTTCATTGTAAAAAATGTGATTATTATGCTAACAGAATTAGTGATTTTAATAAACATTTACAGACGAAAAAACATAATGATAAAAATGATAAAAAAAACTCTCCACCTATAAATCCTTACCATTGTGGTTGTGGAAAAAAATATAAATTTCAATCGGGTTACTGTAGACATAAAAAAACATGTAAATTTGTTACTGAAGAAGAAAAAACACAAAAAGACAACTCAAAAGAAAACACTGATATGATGGAGTTAATGCTCAAGGTAGTTGGTGAAAATGAATCATTACATAAGCAAATTCAAGAAATGATTCCAAAATTAGGAAATAATAATAATAGTAATAATCAGGTTTTTAATATTCAGTTGTTTTTGAATGAAAAATGCGCGGATGCAATGACGATTCAGAATTTTGCAAAGCAATTGTTAGTTACTATGGATGATCTTTCAAAAGAAAAGAAGGATTGTATTACTAATGTCGTTCTGAAGAGTCTACAGCCACTGGCGATTACAGAACGCCCGTTCCATTGTACTAACTTAAAGAATCAGGAATGGTATATAAAAGATGAAAAGGATGGTTGGAAAGAGAATAGTGGAGAGAAAGTGATACAAAATGCCGAATATGGAATTCAAAAAACGTGGTGTGCCGAGTTTGAAAAGCAATATCCGAATTGGATGGAAACTGAAACACTTAAAGCTCAATATATAGATATTGCCGGGTCTACTACACGAGACCTCGATGAAAAGGTAAAGATTAAACTATTAAGAGAGTTGGGAAAACAGGTAAAACTGACTCAAAAAGACATTGTAACATTGTAATTATCGTAGATCTTCAATCTTTGGTGGGGGGACAGGCGCTACACCAATAGCATTAAATTCCGATAAATAGTAACTATCATTTTTTTTGATACAAACACCCAATTCTTCATTAAATATCATTCCATCTTCACAACAGTAATCGTTCTTACAATCAGTTTTTATAAAGGCTTTGTAAAGTAATTTATGTGGACTAACAGGGATTTCAGGTTCGTTATTACCATTGGACGTATCGGTGGTAGATTCATCCATCGAGCCTTCAAATGGTTCGTGTAGACTGTTATTATACAATACTAATCCTATAACAATACCAAGTCCAATAATAAGTATCTTATAATTCATTAATATATAAAATATATATTTTAATTAATTAAATATACCTATAATTATTATTTGTGAAATATATAAAATGTTTAAAAAACTGTGTAAATTTATATTCTTATTAAGCCAAGTGAACGATGACAAAAAATTACATTACATAAGAGCAACTGTAGGTGGAGAGAAAGGGTGTGTAGAGGCTACAATAAGCGATAGTATGGCCGAGCGTTTTAAAGCTACACGAGGTAGTTGTAGTGATATTAACTGTGTAGTTTACAAAGGGCGAGGAAAATTGCCATTTTGTTGCGAAATAACAGGATATTCTTGTAATGAATATATATAATGCCACGCGTTCCGCAGAATTATGTTCCATCATATCTCTCCAGTAAATCAAAAAGAAAGGCTTCTGGTGAATTAAAAAAGTCTCGTCGTAGTTATAAAAAGGGTAAATACTATACTAGAAAAAAAATACCTGGTTTCAAAACACGCAAATCAAGATGGGCTAGCAGAGCATCCAAAATATACAAATTAAAAGGCAAAACTATTAATATGAATGAATTGAGTAGAAAAACTAAATGTTCACGAACGGCTCTGGAAAAAATCATAAAGAAAGGACAAGGAGCATACTATTCATCGGGTTCTAGGCCTAATCAGACGGCGCATTCATGGGGCAAAGCTCGCTTATACAGTGCAATATCGGGCGGTCCGGCCGCAAAAGTAGACCGACATATACTACTGGAAGGTTGTAAAGCGAATAGTAAAGCAGTTCACTTAAGTAAGAAAGCAATGGTTCCTAATAAAAAAACAATAAAAATAGGCGGTAGAAAGTGAGTTATTCTACGATTCCAATAATAGAACAAGCAATGCGTTTTCCCGCATTACCTGTTTTCAATGATTCTTCATCACCTCCCTTTCCCAAATCGTCTTCGTCTTTGTGTATGACAAACATTCTCCCTACAATGGAAATATTGGTCTTGGGATCACATGAAATATCTTTAACCGTAATACTTCCCTTAGATACACCATTTATGGAGACAATATTTCCTAAATCACCCGCGTGTCGTTCGGTTGAATGAGGGCCACCGTGATTCTTATTGAAGGGGTTAAAATGTTCACAACCGGAATCGCATCCTTTACTCATATCACCACACTTATGTATGTGAAATCCGTGTTTTCCATCAGTTAATCCTTTTATATGATAGTTAATTTTACACCCATTTTTAACATTTTTTAGTTTTATAATTCCGCTAATTCCGTTCATATCTACCACTGAGATACATCGCCGTGCTTGCGAGCCACCCTTTTGTGGTTTACAATACTTATATGGAGCACAAGAACTTCTCATAGTGAACCCTTTAACACCTTCCATACATCGTTTACGAGTGAATTTTCTAGGTAAGGTGAATATTTTTCCATCTTCTTTTCGTTTACAGGTTTTATTGTTAGTTTTACAACAGTCCATTATTAAAATAAACCATTATTATTAATCATATGATAAAGTAAAATAGAATAGTAATAATAATCATATTGATAGAATAATGATTATAGTCTTCAATATCAGACCAATTATGCTTTGTTCCCATTAGGATATCAAATATATCAATTCCGTAATTAGAATATATATCGTAATGGTGGTCTCTATGGACGGTTGGTTCAATGATTGTATAGTTAATGATGTGGAAAGACGCGTAAAATAAACCCCATAGTATAAACATTCGCCAATCCATCATATTATAAAGTGTTCCGGCCATAACTCCTAACGCCCCTTGCATTACAAAATTGTTGATGGCTTCCAGTAGCTGATATTTTGGTAGCTTGTTTATTTCCGAATTGTGGTGTGAAATATGGTGGAAATCTAAGAACCACACAAAACCACGAATAAAGTAATCAACACAGGGAATATTTTTGTATATTACTGGATAGTCATCATACATTTTAGTATAGTGAATATTATGAGATATCATATGAATAAAGTAACCAGCAAACGCAACATATGATAGAGAGGATAACATAACAAAATAGTTTCTTTTATTAGTTTTTTTACACGATAAAACAAATATACATATAGAAGTTATAATGTAAAATGGGTAGTTTATTAAAACATGCTCTTTTAATGACTCGGTTTGTTCCTTAAATGAAACTTGGGGTATGTGTCGTTTCTTCTTTTTTTTTATTTTAGATTTTTTAACAGTATATTTTTTATTTTTATTTTTGGATAAGACAATCATACATAAATATTACGTTTTTTTTTTAAGAAAAAATACCCATAATAATATATGTTTGTATCAAAATCAGCAAGAAAGAATTTTGTTGATATTCTAGAACTAATGTGTAGAAAAACAGGTATTTCTGAATATTCTCTCGGCGTTATGATTCGCAGCTATCATTTTGCGATGCCTGTTGCCTTCATATTCATATTGTTATTTTGTGATGGAATAATAGTTTATTTATCAATTATATACTATATATTGATTGTTACTTTATTTATCCTGTTTGATGGCTGTTTCATTAGTATGTTAGAAAACCGTCTATGTAATGATAAATTTAATATGATAGATCCATTTTTAGAATTTAATGGATTTTATGTAAATTATGAATCAAGAAAAATAGTTACATATTACATTGCTGTTTGTTATACGATGCTCTTTTTCTTCATTTATTATATTAGATTTATATTAATGGCGTAATTATTTTGGAACTTTCGCAAGCAATTTATCAGTAGCTACTGATATACACCACGCTCCAGCAGTTATCCACATATATTTAATATTATTACCCGATACATATAGAGTATATCGCATTGCTTCACAATGTGGAGCCGTTGATATGATGATTGATTCAAGAAATCCGAAGGGAGTCAGTGGAACACACATCCGGGTATATATGTGTGGAATTACATAGTGCAAAGAAACCCAAATAACAGAGCTAATTAGTAGAATCTTATTCATAGTAATTATATTATTTTATAAAAATAATAAAATCAATTTTTTCTTTTCTGTTTTTTACTCTGTTTTGATTTCCGTTTGTTAGTCTGTTCTTTATTTTTCCGTTTTTTATTTTTCCGTTTTTTTGTTTTTCCAGCATGTCTGAAATTAGTAATTGTATCGTAATGTTTCTTATCACTTGTACTTAATTTATATTCGGATAATGCCTTTAAAGAAGGAATCCGTTTCCCTTTTGGTAATGTAATAGGTTTAAGTGAGAAATTATCGCGCGGATAAATGAATGTGAATCGCCTATTCTTGAGATTACCGCTATTAATAATTTTACCCTCCATTGTGAAATAACCAGTAGGATAATTCTTCAAACTGATATCGTATGTATCATCGTGATTAGGTGAATCAAAAGCACCGTCTAACTCATCATAACCACTTAACCAATCAGTATCATTGTTATTCATATCCTTTATTTTAATCTGTAATTTCTCATTAGGACCAAGTTCATTAATACGCTCTTGAACTGAATTTGGATCCGGTCCACCCATATACTCAACATGTAATATTGTGCCATTTTTAAAGGTGGGTCCCTGTATCCATTTTTCTTCACTGATTCCTTTATACAATTTTACGGTATTGGGGGTAATTTTAGAACTCATTATATATATATAATGAAGATAATACACAAATTTATAATGATATTAATAACACTGGGGATTGACGCAGCATTTATATATATATTGATGACTGATGAACTAATCTATGGAGAGAAAATGTATATTTACGCTAATATGATTATTCATTTATTTTTTATAACTGCTTTAATATTTGATATAACAAGCATTATAGATGTGTCGCATATATTCTTATTTTTGTCAATATATTGTGGTATTATAATTCAAAATCATAAATTACTGTTAGTATTAGCATTATTATCATCTACACAAATAGCACTGAAATATATATTTAGCCACTGTATAATGTGTACAAAAGATGAATCAATGTTTGGAGAGATAATAGATAGATATAACCAGAATTTTGTATATGTTACTCTATTAATTATACTATATAAGATTTTCTTATAGTTAGGTTTTTACATTAATTACTTTACTGGGTTTATTTAATTCTTTGTGTTTTTTCTTATGTCCGCCTAGAGATTGTTTTGATGGAAATATTTCTCCACATACTTCACATACATGTTCATTACTTTGTGTAGAAGTAGCAATATTCACCATCGCACTTAGATTTGGGAACTGAAGTCTTTCAATATTGTTAATAAGATTTCTTTTTACACTGTCTATAATATTGTTCGAATCATCAATAAGCGTTTTTTTAATTTCAAAGAATTCGGATACTTCTCTTCGGACAGCTCTGATTTTTTCTTCTGGAATATTTTGCCCCGGATTGGAAAGATTGACTTTTGATAAAATAGCTTCTAGGATTTTTACAGATGAAATAATAAGCTCCTCATTATACTGAACATTATGAATATAGATTAGAACGTTTTTACCTTCAAAATCAATGTCAAAATTGTTCTTTGTAGCAATACCACTCGTCTGTGAAAGAAATATTCCGTGATTATTTGTTCTTTTCACATCCTCTATGAATTTCTTTACCTCCTTTTCTGGAACATTCTCCTTATAATTTTTATTTTCAAAAATAATAGAAATGTAATCGCTATCATCTGCGTGAGTATTTGTAGTGGAGCACTTATACTCCAATAGAAAATCACCTGATTGTGGTGTACTACACGTATTTACAATACTTGAATTAGGAAAACACTTGTTGAGAACATTTTCTAACTTGGTTTCGCTTACATTTCCCTTGCGACTGGAATTTGTAGTTGTTTGTAAATCTATATATTCATCGAGTTTATCTAGTGAAGGTTTTAAAGAATTATTGAGTTTCTCATATAACATATCCGTTTGTGTTTTGGAAACAAGTTGTTGTTGTTCAATGTGACTTTTCCGTTCTGCTTCATTTTTTGCTTCATAGAGAGAAAATGCTTCATTCAATTTTTGAAAGTAACTTTCAATTACCTTTATATTATTAGAACTGTCTGAATTTAATATTTTATCTGTTTCCTTTTTTATCTCATTGAAACGCTCCTGTAAGTCATTGCTGATAGTCGCGGATAAAGATCTGTTATTATCTTTACTATCTTTTGAAACTTCTGATGAAATCTTGTCTACGATTAACTCATGCTTTTTATCAATAATCTCTCCAATGTTAATAATATTACTGTTTCCAGCATTCTTCATCATTGTTTCTATTTCCTGTGTAAGATTGTATTTTTGAGAATTAATGGTTAACTTAATTTCCTTTAATTGCTCTGTATCTTTGGATAGCAGTTGAATTTTTGCATCAAGAGCTTTCAATTCGTTAGCCACATTATTTTCTCTAATTTTGCTCTCTATCTCTCGGAAATTGTTATCAACAATTGATTTAAAATTATCTAAATACTGAATTGTTTCATTCGTGTTTATTCCATTTTCAATACTCTTTTTGATGTTTTCAATCATTTCAATCAGAAATAAATTATTTCTCTCAATATCTTGACTCGGATTAGCTTTGTAATAATTAACTATTCTACTATTTTTAATTGTAATAGACATTTTATAGAAATACAAGGTTTTTTGCCTTTATATTTGTTTAAATTATAAACATATAAAAACAAAAAATGGATTTTAGAAAGAAATGTAAAACATAAAAAACAAAAATATAAACAAAATAAAACATAATATGATTTTTAATAAAAAATAAAAACAT
>Ga0163111_10000507_pt1 | contig 23326 bp, 24 predicted proteins | sample CRUFie1St18metaG_FD_109645 | JGI IMG/M metagenome (GOLD analysis project Ga0163111, IMG submission 109645) | Marine microbial communities from the Costa Rica Dome - CRUD Field 142mm St18 metaG | ecosystem: Environmental > Aquatic > Marine > Oceanic > Photic zone | place: Costa Rica: the Eastern... | reverse complement strand
TGGGCCAGTGATCAGCATGTACCTAACGCTGAGCAATGGTGCGCAAGTGGTGACCACGGCATTGGGCGGCACTGCAGTGATGTTTCTGGGTCTCTCAGCCTACGCGGTAACCAGCAAGCGTGATTTCAGCTTTATGGGCGGCTTCGTCACTGTCGGTTTTTTCGTCGTCATTGGCGCAATTATTGCGAATGCTTTCATGCAGTTACCGTTGCTGTCCTTAGGCTTGTCTGTTGGTGTGATATTGCTGATGAGCGCGCTTATTCTGATGCAGACCGGTGCGATAATTCGTGGTGGCGAGACCAACTACATTATGGCGACCTACAGTCTGTATCTGAGCATCTTTAATATCTTCATCAGCCTGCTGCAGATATTGGGTCTAAGTAGCAGTGACGACTAAGTCAAACCGCACATCTTCTTGGTGCAAAAACCCGACTCAGCGTCGGGTTTTTTGTATTCACAATAATCTCAGGGGATTCCAATGGACTGGTTGCAGATTCTGGCCGTGGCGGCGGGCATTTTGATGTTAGTGGCCCTGTGGCCACGCCTAAAACACTGGCGCGAGAATAAGGTTGAGGCAGAGCCGGGAGACTGGTCCAATGCGATTTTTATTCTCGGTCTTGTAATGCTATTTGTGCTGTTACTGGTAATGTCAGTTCAGTAATTAGCGACCGGTCAGAGCGGTGTAGACCTTGGTCAGTTGCTCAGGCAGATCTTCGATTTCGTCTAAAACCAAATAACGAGCGTCTGGGCACATCTTCTTCAGATAGTCATGCCCGGATTTGTCCACGGTGATGCAAAAGGTTTCCACACCTTTCTGCTGAGCTTCTAGTAATGCCCGAGCCGTATCCTCCACCCCGTAGCTGTGATTCCCCCGCTCAGGCCCATAGTCACTGTCTTGAGGAAAGCCGTCGCTGATAACGATCAGCACCTTCATGGCATGGCCAGAGGCCATGAGTTTTTGGCTGCTATGACGTATCGCAGGCCCCATGCGGGTGGAGCCTCGAGGCCGCATGGCAGCAATACTGTGCAAGGTTTGGCGCGAAAATCCATCGGTGAATTCTTTGGCCACGAATATTTCTACGCAATCTTTGCCGTAACCAGAGAACCCGTAAATGCCGTAATGGTCGCCCAAGGCATCCAATGCGGCTGCCATGACGACCATCGCCTCTTGTTCAAGGTCGATAATTTTACGCTCTGGCTCGCTGGGCTCTTGCTCTTCAGGTTCCAGGCCCGAATACCAACCTGCGCGCAAGTCCACTTCTTTGTCCGGATCGTAATCTGACCAATCTCTGGGTTCTGGCGGTTTTATTGGATCATCCGTTGATGCGGAGAGATCCACCAGAAAGGCCGCACAAACATCTCTATTTATGCGCTCTTTGCGCGAGTAGACGCGCTCGTCCGGGCTTTGACCGGCGCGAATGTCTTGGCGCGCCTCAATAACCGCATTTAAGTCCAGCTCGTCGCCATCTTGCACACGACGTACGCGTTCCAGTCCGGCTGGGCGAATCTGTTCCAGCTGGCGCTGCACCATGGGCTGGTAATCGCGAATTACACTCTTAAGTCGTGCCACCGCCTCCAGCTGGGCTTCGTTGGGCTCGTTGTCTGGCAAATGCAATGGCTCTTCGAATACCCGGCACCAAGCTCGCAAGTATTGTCTATTCAAATAATCCCACTCGTCGTAGCGAAAGCTGCGTGCCTCGGTTCGGTCTGGACCAATCGCGTGTTGGATGGACGAGCGTTCCATATCCATCCGCCGTTGTAAGTTGTCGCGTTGCTCTTTTGCATCAGTAATGTCCAGATCCGGCTCGCGAATGCCACCGTCGCCAGCCTCTCCCGGCACTGCTTCAACGTCTTCCTCGGGCATTAAGGGCGCGGTTGAGCCCTGCGCCTCAAGCTGCTCCTCAAGTTGTTCCAGTTCCTCTTGCCAGTCTTCCAGACGTTGTTCGCGGTTCAACCAATCCACCAAGGATTCGTCTGTGTTGGCGAATTCATGGTCGGAACCAATACTGTACTGGGCACAGACGTCCTCATAGCAGGCACACAGTTGCGCGACACTGTCGTACACCGAGTGGTCGACCTGCAGTGCTAGTTGCTGCAAGCGTTGGTAAAGATCAGCCCAAGTTGGATCGGTAGCGGCGAGGGGGTCGATCTCGTCACCTAAGAGCCAGCCCTCGGCGACACCTAGTAGATCTGTTTTGATTTCCTGATCCTGCAGTTGCTGCTGTTGGAATAGCTCGAGGTGTCTGGTTAAGCCAGGATAGCTGCGTAGCAGGTGGCCTTGTATACGCATATGCTCGAAACATAAGAACAACCGCTCCGCCAGCGCCGGCAGCGAAAAACAGTCAAATAACAGTCGGTAGTCGCCCGTTCTCGGGCTGTAGTCCGGTGGCCGCTGGTAGCGCTCTGCCAAGGCCGGGATGCGTGTCAGCGCTTCTTCTAATCTGAAGCGGAAGGTCCCGCACTCGCGTTGGCCTAACTGCTGCATAACCAGTACCCGATAGGCCCCGCTGTGATCTGTGGCCAGCTGTTCAGGCAGAAATACACTGTCGTGAGTTTGGGTGGTGGTAGTTAGGTCGATATTCAGTCTTGGGTTCAGGCTGAACTCATCACGGCTACGCAGATGCAGGTAATGCCCTGCTATCCCTTCGGTAAACAGGGCCAGTGGCGCTTCTATGTCGGCGAGTTTTACGCTCAAAGCAATGCGCGGTTAGGGCAGCACCACATCGACGATGTCGGCGACCGCTTGTTGAACATTGGCATCGTCAGAAATCGCGCTGACGATGGCGGCCTCTGCGGCTCGGCGCGGAGCAATGCCGCCGGCGATGAGTTCTCCGGTGTAGATCAACAGGCGGGTGCTGACGCCTTCTTCAAAACCGTGTTGTTTAAGATTGCGGACGCGCTCGCCGATCACCGCCAGCCGCTCCGCTGCGGTGGCATCGACACCGGACTCGTGAGCGATAATCGTCGCCTCGGATTGCACATCCGGGTAATCAAATTCAAGGCTGACAAAACGCTGTCGGGTACTTGGTTTCAGATCCTTGAGCACGCTCTGATAGCCGGGGTTATATGAAATAACCAAAAGAAATTCTGGGTGGGCTTCAATCAGTTCCCCGGTTTTGTCGATGGGTAAAATGCGGCGGTGGTCGGTCAGTGAGTGGATGAGAACCGTAGTATCTTTCCTAGCTTCAACGATTTCATCCAAATAGCAAATCGCGCCAGAGCGTACTGCCCGGGTCAGTGGTCCGTCAGACCAAATGGTTTCATCGCCCTTCAACAGATAGCGTCCGACCATATCGGTCGCGGTGAGATCCTCGTGGCAAGACACGGTAATTAATGCATGTTCTGGGTTCGCGGCCTTTTGCTGAGCCAATAACCAAGTCATGTGCTCGACAAACCGGGTTTTTCCGCAGCCGGTAGGGCCTTTCAGCAGCACTGGTAATCGAGCTGCATAGGCGGCCTGGAAGACGTCAACTTCGTCGGCCAAGGGCAGATAGTAAGGTTGATCAGAGGTCATAGAGAACTCGCTGTCTGATGCCATGAATACAGCAAAGACTACTCATGGGCGTGTGTTTATTTCGTGGTCGATCATGCCCCAGTGGTGGCTCATGGTTTATCCGCTGCGGCTCGACTATACCGAAAAGTGCTAGAGTGAGTGCGCTAACCAAAGTGAAAGGCGAGTTGCCATGGCAGATAACGATGATTTACTCGACGCCACAACGGCCCTGGTACCACCGTTGCTGGGCGCGTTAGACGCGCTGCGGGCCGCAGGCCGACATATGAACCCGCCATCTCTTCCTGAACTGGTTGCGGCCATTCGACCGCAACAGCAGACCCTTGCGCAGGGCCTTGAAGTTTTCCAAAGCATTGTCTGGCCTGAGCACTTGCAAAGCTTTGTCGATGCAGTCACACGTAGCGCTGTGCAAGGGCTGCGCGCCTTTGAGTCTTTTGAGCAGGCATTGGCGGCGCCCCAGCCGGCGTTTGTCGCTTATCGTGCAATGGGTTTAACCACCAAGGCGATCGAGGCGCTGTATCCCGTTGCAGCGATGCTGCCGCCGGTCAGTCGCTTTTATCTCGAACCAGAGCAGCGCGATAATAGCGACTTGATTCAGCGTTTAGCTGCCGCCGCTGCGGATAAAGAAGGTGTCGGCCTCATGCACGCGAATAACGGCATTGATGAGCGCGGTGGGTTTTCGATTTATGTGCCAGAATATTATGCGGGAGAAGCAGTGCCTCTGGTGCTGGCCTTACACGGTGGCAGCGGTCACGGCAGGCAATTTATTTGGAGCTGGTTGCGCGCTGCGCGCTCTCATAATTGCATCGTCATTGCGCCGACATCGGCAGAAAATACTTGGTCACTTATGGATCCGGCCGCAGATGCACAACGCCTCAATAAATTAGTAGCGTACGCTCAGGAGCATTGGAACATCGATCCTCACCGAGTGCTGCTTGGTGGTATGTCCGATGGCGGTACGTTCTCCTATGTTGCAGGGCTACAAGATGACACAGCATTTACCCATTTAGCGCCCTGTTCGGCGTCTTTTCACCCGATGCTGGTAGCGGCGGCCTCAGCTGAACGATTAACGGGTCTGCCGATTTACCTTATTCATGGTGCCTTGGATTGGATGTTTCCTGTGGATGTGGCGCGCACCGCTCAGCAGGCGCTGCAAGCAGCAGGCGCAAAGGTGGTTTATGCGGAGATAGAAGACCTATCCCACACCTATCCTGAGGAATACAGCGCCAAGGTACTGAATTGGCTTATGGAACCTGCAGCCGCGTCATGAGTCCAGAAATTGTCGGCTTTGATAGGCGTTACGCAGAAGCTTTTGCGCGACTGAATTATCAGTGGATAGAACAATATTTCGCCGTAGAGCCTGAAGATCGGCGGGCTTTAGATCATCCGTTTGAATACGCCATAGCACCTGGCGGCGAAATATTCCTCGCCCTGCTTGGGTCTCAAGTGGTGGGCTGTGTGGCCATGGTGCCGAAGTCTGCCGACGCAACCGCTGGGGTGGAATTTGAACTGGCAAAAATGGCGGTGCAACCCGCACACCAGGGGCAGGGGATAGGCCGCTTGTTGCTGGAGCAGTGCATCGAATATGCGCGACAGCGTTGCGCAAGGCGCATTGTTCTGACCACCAATGACATACTGAAACCTGCGTTGCAGGTTTATCACAATGCTGGATTTGAGGATTTGCCGATCAATCCTGATAGCCGTTACGTGCGGGGTAATTTGGCCATGCAGTTAATCCTTGGGCCTTATTAAGCCCCCGCGCTGATACTGAAATTTAATTTTGCTGCACGTTTATACGCAGGTCTGGCAGTTTGTGCAGCTGTATAAGTTTGCAGCGTAGAGTCTAGGTCAAAGCCGTAGTTTTGCGCCCAGGTTAGAATCGAGGTGAGCATGATATCGGCGCCAGTAAAGTGCTCCCCGAGCAAAAAAGGACGTGTGGCAAGGTGCTCGGTCACCACCTGGATTTGCTTATTGAAACCAGCGATTGCGGTTTCAATCGCGGCTGGTGCCTCACCATAAAGGTTTGCTAGGTCTTTGTGCTTGCGCATCACGTACAGCGTATGTGCGTCTAGCTCCATTTGAATGAATGACAGCCATTGATTGTACAGTGCCCGTTCTGGGGTGAACGGGAGCGGTGCAAGGTTGCCGCGTCCATAGGTGTCGGCCAGATAAGTCACAATGGCGGCGCTCTCGCTAAGCACCAGATCGCCATCGCAAAGCACAGGTATCTTTTCCTTAGGATTAAGGCGCCTAAATTCTGCGCTCTGAGTTTCCCCGGTGCGGGAGCCAATGAGGCGCGGGGTGTAGGTTAACTCGAGCTCCTCGCAGGCCCAGTGCGCGCGTAGAGTCCTCGATGTTGCGCCGCCCCAAATACTGATCATGGCGTGTCACCGTCGCGGGCTCGGTAGCGTAGCCATAGAATCAGTCCAATGGCGGTCCAGATCACAATGGTCATCCACTCCTCTGGCCAGCTTAATGCGCTATCGCTCCAGGGCAGAAATGCCGATAGTAATCCCAGTGCCAACAGCACCGCGCCATAGCCGACCAGACGCGGATGGCTGACCTTAAAGGGCCTGGGCATGTCTGGCTCTTTGCGGCGCAAGACCAAGAAAGAGATGGCAACAAATACGAAGGCGATGGTGACCGCAAAGCTGCCGCTGTTGATGAGCCAAACAAGGATAGTTTTACCGAACAAGGGCGCGAACATAGACAAAATGCCGATGGCTAAGATGCCCACATAGGGTGTTTTGTACTTGGGATGTAAACGCATAAATGCAGCTGGTACGTGGCCCGATTCAGCCAGTGCGAACAGCACTCGTGAGGCACCGACAATAAACGCGTTCCAACTTGTGAGAATGCCGCCGATGCCGCCCAGTACCAAGAAGGCCCCAGCCCAGTTGCCGCCGCCAAAGTTGCTCCACAGCGCGCTGGCGGCGTCAGCAGTCGCCATAGTGCTGTCGGCTTGTTGTTGCGCAGTTAAACCCAGTCCCACGGATAGTGTGATGAGTACGTACCATGCCACCGCACAGAACACCGAAATCACCAATAATTTGCCGACTTGTTGGGGCGGTAGATCGATCTCTTCAGCGGATTGCGGAATCACATCAAAACCTACCAACATCGCCGGTACCATGATCAGTACGGCCAATACGCCGCTGGCTGGTGTTGCTAGCCATGGTTCAGCATTGGCCACCTGGCCATTAAATGCAGCACCAGAAAACAGCAGTAGGCCGGCACAAATGATTAATCCTGTGACGATGGTTTGGGCGAGTGCAGCGGTGCGAATCCCCAAATAGTTGACCCAGGTAACCACTGCCGCCGCGCCAGAACCGATAATCACGAAGCCGATGTCGACGTCACTACCCAAGACATTCCACAGGGTCCCGAGACTGATGTCAGGCCACAGGTAACTCACTGCAGTGGGCAGCGCTACCGCTTCAAAGAGGCAGACATTGACGTAAGAAAATAGCAGCGCCCAGGTGCAGGCGAACGACCAATGGTTGCCCAAGGCTCGACGGGTATAAATGTGCTCGCCGCCAGCGCGAGGCATCGCTGAGGCCAATTCGCTATAGGTCAGCCCGATGAGCGCAATGGCGAGTCCACCAACGCTGAAGGCGATGACCGTACCCAGAGTTCCGGCCTCATTCAGCCATACGCCGGTCATCAGTACCCAACTCCAGCCAATCATGGCACCGAAGGACAGGGCAATAACTTCGCGCCCCTTCAATACCTTGGCAAAGCGTGGCGCTTCTATGTTCTTGGTCGAATCTGCGTCTAACATCTGATTCTCCCTAATTAGCGGTGGCGTGAACCATCATAGAGGGTTTAATGCGGGCACTAAACCTGTTGTTGTTATTGCTGCCGCCGTAGCTGTATCCCTACAATGGTAGGCCATCCAACCTGGCGATCATTAAGGAGTTGTCCTTGTCTCAGACGTTGCAGTTTCAACACCGGCATAAATCTTTTGAGCTGAAGCTTACCGATGACGGCGCGATCGAGTTGTATTTAGACAATTGCCTGCGCAAACGCCGTGACCCTGGCGCGAGCGAACCGCAATACGTGTGGACTAATGTGGAATTGGAATGGGAAGAGCATCATTACATTGAAGCTCGTTATTGGGCTTCCACCGGCGTTTTGAAGGTGACGGTTAATGGCGACTCTTTGGTAGAAACTGAAATGCATCTAGGCGGTTAAAGGTGTTTTGATGAGCACTCATACTCCGGAGCGAGACCAAGTCGAACAATTCCAGAGCGCGGGATTCGTGGTGCTGCCCGGTATTTTGTCTGCCCAAGAATGCGGGCAGCTGCGCCAAGCGGTGCAAACGGATCTAGATCCGTTAGTCGGGCCTGCGGAATTTGAGGCCGACGTGGGTTATCCCGGCGCTCCGGCTAATCGCGATGTCAGTGGTGGCGACACCCCGCGTCGTCTGCTGCACGCCTATGCGCGTAACGACAGCTTAAAATCTTTGGCTCAGCATCCGTTACTGGATGCCTGGCTTAGGGTTTTACTCGATTGCGCAAGGCCTATGCTGTCCCAGTGTCACCACAACTGCGTCATGACCAAACACCCTGGGTACAGTAGTGCGACGCTCTGGCATCAAGATATCCGCTACTGGTCATTCGATCGGCCAGAGCTGATATCTGCTTGGTTTGCGCTGGGCGACGAGGATGCTTCCAACGGTGCTCTGCAAGTCATTCCATCTAGTCATAAACAGAGTATTGATCGAGGCCGATTAGACAGCGCTCTGTTTTTGCGCCCCGAATTGGCGGCCAACAGGCCGCTGATTGAGAGTGCGCAGGTGGTGAACTTGAAGGCGGGGGATTTACTGTTATTCCACTGCCGGTTGTTTCATGCGGCGGGGCAGAACCAAAGCCAACAGGTGAAATTGTCCCCGGTTTTCACCTACCACGCGGAAGATAACCTACCCATACCTGGCACCCGCTCAGAGCGATTGCCCAGCATCGCCGTCGAGCGCATGGAATAGGCAGTGAACTCAGAGGACGACAAAGATCTATTTGCGGCGCAAATGCAGGACGTTACGCCTCTGGTTAACCCGCGCACCGACACTCGCAAGAGCTGGCAGGGCGCCAGTGCCGAACAGTTGCAGCGGCGTCGCGCCGCCGAGGCGTTTGCCGAAGATGTGTCGGAGCAAAATTTCTTAACGCTGTCTGAAGTAGAAGCTCGGCAACCCCTAGAGATGCTCGAATGGAAGCAAGACGGGGTACAACACGCGGTATTCAGCAAGCTACGGCGCGGTGGTTATGCTTTGGAATATGAGCTAGATCTGCATCAGAAAACCGTTAAAGAAGCGCAGCAGGCGGTGTTTAAGTTATTCCAACAAGTGCGCGTCAAAAACTGGCGCTGCGTCTTGATCAGCCACGGTAAGGGTGAACGCAGCGCCACACCGGGGCGACTAAAAAGCTATGTGGCGCGCTGGCTAATAGATCACCCGGATGTCATCGCCTATTGCTCGGCGCAGCGTAACCACGGCGGGGTCGGCTCAGTCTACGTGCTGATCAGAAAATCAGCCGCGGGTAAGGCGGCTAATCGAGAACGCTTCGGACTCAAGGGCGAACCATAGTGGCCCTGAAAAAGGTTCTTATGGACAGCTATAGGCGCTGAAATCTTGGCTACCGTTGCTTTGTTCGGCAACCGGAACGATCGCGTTAGCACCGATTTCAGCCGCGCGGTTGCGTGCTAGCACAATGAGTTCTTCGCGCACTTTGCCGGAGTTGCGATCGATTACAACAGTGTCCTTGGTTTGGCTGGAAATTGTGGCGACCAATTTGCATTGGCTTACCTCCTCGGCTGTGCTTTGGCGCACATTGGCGCCGGCATCAGTGAGCGATACGAAGGCGCATCCACTCAACAACAATACCGATAAGGCGGGCGTGGCGCGGATTATTTTTGATGCAAGGGTATTCATAGTCGGCTTCTCGTCAGTGCAATGGCTGCAGATCAAGTTTTCTGGGCTGCGTATTTCCGGATCTTCGGGCGGAACTAAATTCTGCCCTTATCCAGCTCCAGAATGCCGCGCCCGATGTTCAGACGCAACACGTCGCTGGCCCCCTCGGCCAAGCGCCAGCCTCGCACTTTACGATATAAGATCGCTAACGGATGGTCTTCCACCAGCGCCACCCCGCCAACTAATTGAATGGCGGTATCGACCATCTCACCAATTGTTTCGGTCGCAAAGACTTTGCAGGCCATGGCCTCATTGACGATATTTTCGCCGTGATCGGCTAGTCGCGCTGTCCGGTATAGCATACTGCGGGCGGCAAAGGCTTTGATACGCAGGTTGGCATAATGCCAGCGCACCACATCTTTATTGCCCCTGGCCTTGCCACTTTTGTCTGCGCTGGTCAGGTGTGCTTTGAGTAATTCAAGGGTCCACAGCATATAGCCGCTGGCCTGAGCGGCGAATAACAAACGCGTATCGCCGATTTGGCGCATGGCTTTTGGTAAGCCTTGGCCTGGCTCGCCAATAATGTGATGGCTTGGCACGGTTACGTTTTCGAAGCGGAACGCAGCATGATGCGAACCATCCAGCGATACAAATTTCTTCTCTAAGATGACGCCGTCTATGTTTGTGTCGATGACCACCATAGATGGACCGCGTTCTTCGATGTGCACTAAGCAGTTGATGAAGTCCGCATCAGCGCCTCCGGTGACATAGGATTTTTGGCCATTAACGATAAGCTGCTCGCCAGTAATTTGGCCGTGGGTAGGCTGCACATTGTCGGGTTCGGTAAAACCGAAACTAGCGCGCTTGTCGCCAGCTAAGAGCGGCTCCAAATGACTATGGGCCAAAGCGCCAGTGACTCCGCCTAGAACCCCGGCGCTAGGGCCAAAAACGCTGTCCATATTGTTCGGATTGGCGGCAGCGAGGGTCTCTCGAGCGACGCATAGTGCCAATTGAGTTGGCACGTTGTCTTGCTGGGTGGGCTGGGTAAGCCCGAATAGTCCGGCGGATTTTGCTGCACTGCGAATCTGTGCGCGGGTCTCAGTACTGCTGTCTGATCCCACAAGGTGAGTTGCGGCGAAGGCTTGGCATGTATCGCGTAGCTCAATTAAATCTGCTGTTAACGATTCAGGCATATCTTTGCTCCTAAAGATTCGGGACGATGGTTAAAACAACGATCGCTAGCATCGCCAATACCATAAAGGCGATCGCGTAAAACAGCATCGACTCTCTGCGTTCAGCCTTATGCAATAGCGCTTCAATCTCTGCATCGCTGCGAGCGCTGGCGCTGGACGTGACGCGGTATCGGGTTACCCCATCCCGTTTGGGCAGGCGCACGAATAGCTCAGGGGTTGCGTCTAAGCGCTTGGCGACTTCAGTGAAGCTGATGCCCGTTGCCCGTGCTATTTGGGTGGGGTGCAGCGCAACGCCCCCGGTTTGCTCGGCAGCGCTCTCGATGAAGCAATAATAAATATCGAGAATCAGTCGGACCCTGCCGCGAAAGCGAAACTGAAATGGGAGAATTCCAAACATGATGCTGTAATGATTCTAGGAGTTCTGAAAATACCTTCTAGGTGCCAGAGAAGCAAAGCTTAACTAGCTGGAGCGCAGGCCCATAAAGATTGCGCGCACCGGTGCCGGGTGGCCTTCTATTGTTCGTGAGGGGTCCTGATCGTCTAAGCAGCCAGATAATGAACCAAAGTGCATCCACTCAGTACTGCGTTGCTCGTCCACGGTAGTGGTGGTGACATCTACAACCTGAACTTGGTCGAAGCCGACCTGCTGCATCCATTGAACGACTTGGTCGTTACTGGGCACGCACCAGACATTGCTCATTCGTGCATAGCGGCCTGCGGGGTAAAGGGATTCTGCATCTGTAACCACGAGCGTCTCTAATACCCCCCGGCCGCCTATGGCCGTGAGATCGAAGAGTTGTTGCACATGCCGCAGTGGGTCGCGGCGGTGGTAGAGCACACCCATGCTAAGAGTAAGGTCGAACTGCACTGAGGTTGGCAGTTCCTCCACCTTGATCGGTAGCACCCAGTTTCTCTTGTCGTTGAAGAATTTCTGGATGGCGTAATGCTGAATACAAAAAAGAATACTCGGGTCGATGCCGATTACTTCACGCGCACCCGCTTGCAGGGCGCGCCAACCGAAGTAGCCATTGCCGCAACCAATATCGAGCACTCTTTGGCCGCTGAGATCACCCAGAGCTTGGCGCATCCTCTGCCACTTCCAGTCCGAGCGCCATTCTGTATTGATATGTAAATCACCGAAGCGAAATGGCCCCTTGCGCCACGGGTGCAACTGCTTAAGTGACACCTCCATAGCGCCCAGCGTTTCCTGATCGCAGGCCATTCCTGCGCTAACCGTGTCGTCGTATACACGGTGCTCAGTGTTCGTTTTAGGCAGCGATTCCGCGGCGTTGCGCCAGCGCTCAAAGTCACCGTGATAACTGGGATTGAATCGCTCTTTAATCAGGTGCAATGGCCAACCGGGAAGCTCAGCAGGTAACGCGTAAAGATCTACCATTGGTTCAGGGTTACTCTGGCTTGGCAACGAAAGAGGCCCAATTCATGCACCTAAACCAAACTTGCGTTTGTGCAAAGCCCGCCTCAGCAAAGCGCTGTTGGTGTATTTCTTCGCTGTCTACGCGCATCACATTCTCTAAGGATTGACGTTTTTGGCTGACCTCTGTGGCGCTGTATCCATTGGCGCGTTTCCAGGCCAAATGCGTCGAGTCGTAGAATTCCTGTAGATGAGGGTCAGGTTGGTGAGTTTTTTCTGACACGATCAATAAGCCATCACTGCGTATTTGCGAGCGCAGTCGCTTTAATAGTGGTAGGCGTGCTGCGGGCGCCAAAAATTGCATGACAAAATTAAGCACCACTACTTTGGCATCGGTGACTGCAAATTCAGTAAGGTCGGCACACTCGAAACGTGCGCGGGGGTCGGTCAGCTGTACCTGGGCCTGCTCGATCATGGCGGGCGCGTTATCAACGCCGATGACAGTGATGTTAGGCAGTGACGTTTGCTGCAAGATCGCCAGGCTAGTAGCGCCCAAAGAACAGCCTAGGTCATAGGCACAGTCGCCGTCATTTAGATGCCGCGCAGCCATCAGGCCAGTCATCGGAATGACGGTTTCGTAACCGGGCACAGAACGACGAATCATGTCTGGAAACACAGCAACCACCTGTTCGTCGAAGACGAAGTCGACTATCTGACTCTGCTTGGTTGCGAAAATGTCATCCTTAGTCATGGTGTGTCGTACTGCTCGTTAGTTAGTGGCAACGGGCAGTCTAGGGTGGCCGCGATGCCATGCAAGAGCGCGTATTGCTCTGAGTGCATCTGTCCATCAGCCAGGGCAACAGCAGCGCAGGCCTCAAGCAGTTGCTGTTTCTGCAGAGGTTTTAAATTACGTAATTCCCCCAAGGCCTGATTCAGATGTTCGTAGTCGAAGTCGGCTAATGACGAAAGAGGTCGTGCTAGATTTAATAATGCGGCGCCGGCGGCATAACTTTGTTCCGCCGAGGGTCCTCGATGGGCAATTACGGACAATAAACTTTGCGCTTCGTTTTGCAGTTTGCGAAATGAACCGATGCGACCGACGCTGCGGTGGGGGCGTTCAAAATGCGCATACAATTCCTTGGTCATGACGCGATGCAGTACCCACTCGAATATGTCCACTTGTTGGTCAAAAACAATGAGTTCTGCAGCGTTGCTGCTGAAACGTTTGTACTGGGGAAATGACAACTCCTTGAGGGTTGGCATTGCCATTTCCAAAAGCAGTAATAGTTGGCTGGGACTACTTGCTCTTACCAAGGGCAGCAATTGCACTGTATAGGCCGGAACCCCCGGTTCTGCTTGAGCATGAACTTTATCTAATTGTGCTTGGGCGATCTCTGGATTCGGATCAATCAGCATGGCGTAAATGAGCCCGCGAGCTTCGTAAGGATCATGCGCGGCGCTGGCCAGAGTTGTGTCGCAGCTGCGCAGCAAGGTGGCGGCGGTTTCGATCTGCCCCTGACCAATCTGACTTACAACTTGATCTGCGCTGGTCGCAGCGGCTGAAGGTGTTGCAGCAAAACCAGCAGTGCCGGCAACAGCGGCACTACTGCTGTTCTCGCTTAGAGCACCTTGCCACTGAGGTTGCAGCGCCTTTATTCGATCCTCCAGCGGGGGGTGGGTGGCCATAAAGCGGCTAAAAGATTTGATGCTGCCAAAGAACATATGGCTCGACTCCTCCGCAGCTTTAGCTTGAATCTCTGAGCCGGTCGTGTGGCCGCCTATTTTTTTCAACGCGTTAGCAATTCCCTCATTTGAGCGGGTGAATTGCACAGCGGAGGCGTCGGCAAGGAATTCCCGTTGGCGACTCACGGCAGCTTTTATTAGATTGCCGAAGAAAGTGCCGCCATAACCAACAATAATAAGACCTAGGGCGAATACCACTTGCTGGCCTCGATCTTTGCTGCGGCTGAACGCAGAGCCCCGCAACAAGCCATAGCCGATCATGCCAATAAAAAGAATGCCGCTGAGTAAGGCGATGAGTCGAATGTTGATGCGCATATCGCCATGTAAAATATGGCTGAACTCGTGGGCGACCACGCCCTGCAGCTCGTCTCGGTTGAGTAAATCCAGTGTGCCTTGGTTAATGCCTATGACCGCATCGTCTTGGCTGTAGCCAGCCGCAAACGCATTAATGCTCGGTTCTGGAATCAAGTAAACAGGCGGCACCGGCAGCCCCGCAGCGATCGCCATTTCTTCAACCACGTTCAGCAGTTGGCGTTGCTGAGGGTTTTGGGTGTTTTGGTGAATGGGCTGGCCACCTAGGGATTCTGCAATTACCCTGCCGCCACCGCGCAGGGTCAGAAACTTGAATAGGCTAGCCACCGCAATCACGCCGACCACACTGGCGCTGATTAACAGCCAAAGCTCTGGTGGCTGTGCGGCTACTGCGTCCGGGCCGAGTCCGAAACCCATGCTTACCGCTACCAGCAGATTGGTCAGCGCCACCAATGACACCACCGCGGCGACGAATAAAAAGATCAGGAGTCGGGTTTTACCCCGAGCCTGATCCTGAGCCTGAAAAAAATTCATGCGTTATTAAAAAGATACCTTGGGTGCAGCTTGAATTTCTGCCGAGTCCTCAAATTCCAGCAGTTCTGCATCGGTCGGATGACCGAACATGCTAGCGAATAGTATTGGCGGAAATGAAGCGCGATAGGTGTTGTACTCGGTGACCTGATCGTTAAAGGCTTGGCGGGAGAATGCCACTTTGTTTTCGGTGGTTGTTAGTTCTTCGGTCAACTGCATCATGTTGGTATTGGCTTTAAGGTCTGGGTAAGCCTCCATGACCACGTTTAGGCGGCCCATGGCGTTGGAAAGGATACCCTCAGCACCAGCTAATTCTTTCATTGCAGCACCGTCACCGGGGTTGCCCGCCGCCGCCTCTAAACCAGCCATTGCCTGATTGCGGGCTGCGATCACCGCTTCCAGGGTTTCGCGCTCGTGGGCCATATAGGCTTTGGCGGTCTCGACCAGATTTGGGATCAGGTCGTAACGACGTTTCAGTTGCACTTCAATCTGTGAAAAACCGTTTTCATGACGGTTCTTTAGTGCTACCAACTTGTTGTAGATGGATACGACCCAAAAGGCCAATACCGCAACGACGATGAGTAGGATGATCAGTTCCATAGGGGTTACCTGAGTGTGCTCACTGAATGCTCATAGTGCGACTGTGTTGCGAAATTGCAAGGTACTATCGACTGAGCGGTGCCAACAAACGTCCTGAGTTGCAGTTACCTGAGTTATAGTCCTCGAACAGAGAAAAATTAAAAAACAAGGATGTGCGATGACAGAGCTGACGGCCAATGAGTTTGATAGTGCCAATTTCCGACAGGCCATGGCGAACTTTTGCACCGGCGTTACCGTTGTAACGGGCCTTAGCGACGGTGCGCCAGTGGGTTTCACTGCACAGTCTTTCGTGTCGTTATCTCTTGAACCGCCGCTGGTTGCGGTATGTCCGGGCAAGTCGTCCTCGAGTTGGCCACGGATTCGCGCGGCAGGGGGCTTCTGCATCAATGTCTTGGCTGCTGAGCAAATGGCGATTTGTCAGGCCATGGCGCAATCGGGAGCGGATAAATTCGCAGATATAGAGTGGCGCAGCGGCATTACCGGCGCCCCCATCATAGCGGGTAGCCTCGCCTACGTGGAATGTTTGCTGCACGCCGAACATGAGGCCGGCGACCACTTCATTGCGGTTGGTGAGGTCAAAGATTTTAGTCTAGTCAACGGGGATGCTTCGCCGTTATTGTATTTCCGTAGTGGTTTTGGAGTATTCGGAGGGATGTAATGAATCTAAACAGTCGCGTATGTGAAATCTTGGAAATCGAAAAACCCATCGTCTTAGCGGGTATGGGCGGCGCAAGTTGCCCAGCGTTAGCGGCGGCGGTTTCGAATGCGGGTGGTCTTGGTGTTCTCGGTGCAGCAGGGTGTGGTCCCGAACAATTGCGCCAATGGATTCGCGAAACCCGTGAACTAACAGACAAACCGTTCGGGGTTGATACGTTATTACCAGCATCCGTGCGGCGTGCAAACTATGACGAAATGGAGGGGCCAACACCGGCTGACCTGTTGCCAGAACGCAAAGATTTTGCGGCTGAGTTTATGGCCAAGGAGGGCCTTGACCCAGTAAAGGTTGACCCAGAAGAGCGGGTAGAGCGCGACGGTCCGCCGCTCTTTACTGCGGAATTTTTTGAGGCCCAGATGGAGGTCATCATTCAGGAGCGGGTACCTGTGTATGCCTCAGGATTGGGTAATCCAGGACCGTGGATGACCGAATTGCGGGCTAATGGCACAAAGGTCATGGCCGTTGTTGGTGCCGTGCGCCACGCGATTCAAGTTAAGTCATCGGGTCTAGATATCATTGTTGCCCAAGGACATGACGGTGGAGGTCATAACTCTCCAGTGGGGACCATGGCGTTGATACCCCAAGTTGTTGATGCAGTTGGCGATACGCCGGTGCTTGGCGCTGGTGGTATTACTGATGGCCGCGGAGTGGCTGCGGCACTCATGCTTGGCGCGGAAGGAGTATGGGTCGGTTCGGCATTTTTGGCATCAGAAGAAGCAAATATCTTTGATTTTCAAAAACAGGCCATTGTTGATTCCACTGAAGAAGGCACTTCGGTATCGCGTACTGTAACTGGCAAGCCTGCGCGCATAATTCGCTCAAAGTGGACCGAGCATTGGGTGCGTGAGGATGTCGATCCTTTACCAATGCCCTATCAGGGTATGGTCTCGGGGCCGGTGATGGCGGCGGCTAATCGTGATGGCCGAGGGGACATTAACCCGGGGTTTGCAGGTCAGGGTATCGGTATGATCAAGGCTGTCAGGCCAGCGAAAGAAATTTTCGACGAACTGGTCTACGGCGCTGAACAGGCGTTATCACGGACAACCAACCTACTGGGGTGAATCTGGAACAAGGCGATCGGGCGCATAGCGCCCGATCCCAGTGCCTCGGGCCTCAGCCTGTAATCGCCTCCAAGCAGTCCCAATGTAGGTCGCCAAACTGACCATTAGGATTAACTGGTTGGACGCATACATGATCGGCGCCAGCGTCGATATGCTCTTGCACCCGAGCTTTTATGGCGTCGGCGCTGCCCCAAGCAAAAGTCGCGTCGATGAACCGATCACTCAGATCGTCTATATCTTGCTCGGTCATACCCATGCGCAACCAATTGTTGCGATAATTCGGCAGTTTTTGATAGATCTTCGCCACCGGTCGAGCCAACTCACGGGCTTTGCTGGCGTCGGTTTCGAGAATAACTTTTTGCTCCACGCATAATTTTGGTCCCTGGCCGAGTATCCCTCGTGCCATTGCGGTGTGCTCTGGCGACGTGAAGTAGGGATGTGCACCATCGGTCTGCTCTCTGGCCAGTTCCAACATTTTCGGCCCAAGTGCGGCGATCAGCGTGATTGGGGTGTCGGCTGGGGCCGGTCCGTTGAAGATGGACGCGCTCATTTTTTCTAGATAGCTGCGCATCGTCGCGACGGGCGGTCCGTATTCCAACCCACGAACTCCTTCAACGAGGGGTTTGTGAGAAACCCCCATAGCCAGTGCAAAACGCCCTGATGATTGCTCGGCTAGAGTGCGCTGCGCGGCCAGCATAACGCCGGGTTCGCGGTTGTAGATATTTACGATACCGGTGGCGAGATTCAGAGTTTTGGTATTGGCTAAAAACCAGCTTGCGGTGGTAAGCGGGTCCTTACCTACGGTCTCCGGTAGCCACAGTGTGCCGTAGCCCATCGATTCGATCCGTTGTGCAGCCGCAGTAGCCTGCTCAGTGCCAATACCGTCAAAAAAATACCAAACGCCTAACTTTCCAAGATCCATATCGTCCCCCTGTAAATCTGCCGGTATTGTCCGAAGAGTTGGCTATTGAAGCAATAGTCGCGGTGCAGCCCCAGGATCTTCATGCCGACAGCAGCGTGGGTTAGTAGTAAACTGTCGTCCGTATTTTGCTTGGCAACGCTGTGACATCACAAGAACAAAAACAAAATCCCAGCAGCTCTGCAGATGTCACCGATTCTTCCCTCGACGCTTCGGCCATGGCCCGACCGTCGATCTGGCAATTGGCATTGCCGTCTATCCTAGGCAATCTCAGCTATACCATCGTGGGGATGGTACAGACTAAATTCGTCGGCGAGTTGGGTGCTCAGGCCCTTGCCGCGCTGGGTGCTGGACAAAGAATCTTTTTTGCCATGCAGGCTATTTTGATGGCGATTAGTGCTGGTACCACAGCCCTAGTGGCCCGCGCATGGGGTGCTGGGGATTACGACGAGGCCAGCCGCGTAACCATGGCCTCCTTGGTGTTAGCGGCGGTTTTTTCCTTCGCGATCGCTTTTTTGGGTTTTTTTTTGGCGTCGCCTGTGGCGTCGGTATTTGGTCTGGATCCGGTTACCTTGGACCTTGCCGCGCAAAATATTCGCTGGCTGTCGATCTTTAATTTGGCATTCGCCGCGATGTTTGTATTGAGTGCGGCCCTTAGAGCATCGGGTGATGCGTGGTCGCCCCTATGGATTAGCGGTGGTGTGAATTTGCTCAATCTGCCGTTGTTGTATGTATTTATTTTTGGCTTTTGGGGCCTGCCGGCCATGGGTGTCGCTGGTGCGGCGATTGCTGCAGGCATTTCTTTCAGCTTTGGTTCAGCTGTGTTGTTGGCCTTATGGGTGCGCCAAAAGTTCCGTGTGCGCCATGTTTCGGGCGGCTGGTGGCGGCGCGCTAGGCTGCGCGCGTTGTTAGATATCGGGTATCCGGCAGCGTTAGAACAAGGAGTCTTTCAATTAGGCTTCTTTATCTTTCTGATGCTAATTGGCAATGCCTACGGCACTGAGGCATTTGCGGCTTACAACATTGGCGTCAACATACTCGCCGTGTGTATGACGGTAGGCTTTGGGTTTTCCATCGCTGGGTCAACGTTGGTTGGCCAGCATTTGGGGGCGAAAGACCCCGACGCGGCAAGTCGCAGTGGCTGGCGCTCAATGTGGCTGGCAGTGGCGTCCATGGGTGGCCTTGGCTTGTTGATCGTGGTGTTCGCCCAACAATTGGCTGCTTACTTTATTGGCGATGATGCCAAGACCATCGAATATACGGTGCAATTTATATATTTGCTTGGAGCGATGATGCCCCTGCTAGCCGTGGAATTCGCTATTGGTGGATCGCTGCGGGGTGCTGGCGATACTCGATTTCCGCTTATAGCAACAGTGCTGGGTTTGCTCGTTATGCGCTGTGGCCTTGCCGCCCTCGCGGTGTATCTGCAGCTCGCGGTATTTTGGGTCTACGCTGCCTTGGTCGGCGACTATGTTTTAAAAGGCACCCTGCTAATTTGGCGTTTTCGCAAGGGTAAATGGAAGAAAATCGTTCCCAATACAACTTACCAATAACGGCGCTGTAGGGCGCTACCGCTCAGATCTTTGCTCGGCACGTATCGCCGAAGACGATAGATCGTTGCGAAATTGCTCAGCAGGCACAGCCTGACAAAGTTCAGCGAGTTCCCCAGGTAGGTCAAGGTCTGCCAATTCAACAAAGCGCTGCTGAGCGCGCCGTCCGAATACCAAAAAGCGTGTTCCCTGTGCTGCGAGTCTGCCAAATGCCTCTAGCATGCGGGCTGTGCTGTCGGCATAAAAACGTGGCTCCGCGATTCTGCTCAAGGTGTCGGTGCCAAGGGCAAATGTTGTATTGGGAAAGCGCTCGGCCTTTTGTTCAAAATTGCTCAGATTAGTGAGCCAGACGGGCGTGTCGGCGAGCGTGGTCAGACGCTCATACACAGTGAGGTAGTCTAGATCCGGTTTATCGGCGTTGCGCAGGGTCAGTTCAAAAGCGCCGGTGAGTCCAGTCACCGCCTCTGCCACCGCTAACATTTCTCGATGGCCATCATGCACCGGATTGAACGAGCCAGGCAGTAGCAGACGACCGTCGTGCTGGTGGGTGCAGGTTGCATAGGGGGCAGCTGTAAGTAGCGGCTGCCAAGCTGCGGGGGCGGAGTATTCGCGAGTTTCAATTTGGCCTGTTTGATGTTGCCCACCCGAGCCCATAAGAGCCAGTTCAATGGTCGCCCACAGCGCCTCATTCAGTTGCAATTCTTGCTCAGAGCGTGACTCAGCATTGTTCAATAACAGCTCAAAGCAGATGCTTTTATCAGCCGTTTGTATCGCCCAGTGGGCACGGGTCTGACCTTTTTTGGGCGCAGCACTGGCGAGACTTGCCGACAGACCAATGCCGAATGCTTGGTCGGCCCCTAGCTCCCGAGCGCGCTGGTAGGCGCGCGTTGATAGGGCACGCCCGGTGTGCGCGGATGCTGCCTGTTCCGGCGCGCTGCCGAGCAGTTCTGACAGCGCTTGTGAGGCGTAGGGCACTGTAGCCTCGAGCACGGTATTGGAAGCGCCAGGTACGCTCAGAAGATCGATCAGTAACAGACTGCCACCGCCGGTGAGATGCAGCACACCCTGCCAACGCGAGGCATGCAGGCGTTGGGCGCGCTCTGTCATTGGCGAGTCTCAGCCGGTCGTTTGGTCATCATCGAAGAAGTCCTTTACTCGCTCAACGAAGCCGTCCAGTTGATCGTGATGCACCCAATGCCCGGCGTTGGCAAAAGCAACTACCTCAACTGGACACTTGAAGGCCTTGGTGCGACCGTCGGCTACTGGGTCCGAGGCCCAAGATTCCAGACCACGAACTAATAAGGTGGGGCAAGTAATGCTGCCATAGAGCTTGGAGATTTCGTCGAATGGAATCCCGATGGGTGAAAAATTACGCACGTAATTATCGAATTTCCAGCTAAAGGTGCCGTCTTCGTTCTGATTGCTGCCATGGATCGTCAGGTGCCGAGCTTGCTCCTCGGAGAGATGTGGATTCTCGGTCTGCATTCGTTGGAATGCATCCTCTAAAGTAGGGTAGCGTTTGACGATGCGACCAGATGATTTGCGCAGATCCGAAAACCAGTTATGCAAACGTTTTTCCGGTGGCTGGTTGATACGCTCAGCAATCATTGCAGGCGGTGGTCCCATGCCTTCGATGGCCACTAGTTTTTTCACATTCTCCGGGTGCAGTGCCGTATATAACAGGGAAATTGAACCCCCTAGCGAGTGGCCAATGATGGTTACAGGCGACATCTGTTTTTGTCGTAATAATTGGGCAATGTCATAAACATAGTCGATCTGACTGTAAGCGCCGCCGACCATCCACTGACTGTCGCCGTGTCCGCGCAGGTCTGGGGCAATAATATGGTAGTCGTCACGAAATTGCTCAGCGACCCAGTCCCAGTTGCGGCAGTGATCGCGCCCGCCATGAATCAAGATCATAGGCGGCGCGTCTGGATTACCCCAATCGACATAGTGCAGTCGTAAGCGTTGTGAAAAATAAGTGTGCGAGGTTGGGCCGTGCATAAATCCGATATTCCATAGGCATAAGAGACGTGTGGTTAGTATAAGCCACTGCTTGCTGTCGGTGGTTAATTTAAAAGGGTTTGTCGCCTCAGTTGGCTTTTTTCACCCTATGCACCGCAAGGCGTGCGAAGTATGCCTCGATAACAAAGCCGAGAATCAACACGCACGCGGCGCTGGCATGGTTTAGCCATTGCAGCGCAAAGAGGATTTGTGCAGCGGCGAAGATACCAATGACTCGGATGATACTGGCGTAGGCCATGCCGCCGGTTTTGCGTTCCATCATTAGCCGACCGTGGTAGTAGTTTCGGTAAATGATAATCGCCGGCATCAGGCACATGATCAAAGTGACATCTATGGCAAGGTCGGTCAGTTCTGTGGACAAGCCCATGGACTTATTCCAGATCAGATCAGCAAGATCAGTCAGCGAAAATAGCAGCATACAGCCCGTCAGGCCGCAGCAAATTACGATCATAAAACGTATCTTGTTTTGCAGATCGGTGAAGCCGAAGGTAATGAAGAAATGGCGGAACTGATTCGCTGCTTGTTGAAAGATCATGCTGAAATCGAAAGCTACGCGCAGAGCCGCAATCGTGAGCAAGCCGTCGGGCATGCGCGCAACGAAGGCAAATAATAGCGGCCGTGACAGTGCAAACATGACGCCAGTGGTAGACACCGGGATGAAGAATTGCACTAGCTCGCGGTATTGCACGTTACTGTGCTCGGATTGTGCAGGCAGGCTGTAGAAGTAGCGATAGGCGAACAGTAACAAGCCAATCAATAAACACACAGCAAAGGTCTCTGCGCCCACCACCACCAAGACCGCCGGAGCACCCAACGCAAAGCCGCTCAGCAGAGCGGTAATAACAGTACCTAGGTAGATGAAATTAAAAACAGTGATCCAGCCGGTAAGCTGTGCCTGAGCGAGCAACCCAGTAAAGTAATGGCGTTGGCCGTTGAGAAAAATCAGAGGGCAGAGTAGTAGTAAGTACTCCCTTACACGATCGACTACTGCGGGTTCGATACTAAAAATTAGTTCGATCAGAGCTGCGCCGGTAGTCGTGGTCGCGAGGAAAAATAGTGGTGCGGTGATGACTAAACTCGCGGCAACCACAAACCGCCAAGCACGGCGGCTGCCTTCTTTGCTGCGCGCATAAACATTCGACAGCTGGGCGATGAATTGTTGGCTGGCGTTGAAGAAGCTGAACACCCCGAGTGACAGGGCCAGTATGGCCAGCTCGGTAACGGCATCCGGGTAGCGCGCGAGGGTGGCGTTTTGAAACTGGATCGACAAAACCATGCCGATCGCTGTGAGCGCTAAGGGCCAATAAAACGCCCAATACGTGCGCATATCGTTACGAGGTCGTAGCGTTACGGCGTCTTTTCAAACAGCAATTGGAAAGTCACAGGGACCGCCAGGCTGATGGAGGGTAAGTTAGCGATTGCGCGCAGCCGCTCAACTCCATCAGCAAGCCCAAGCGCAGAAGCGTTCAGTAATAAGGGTTGGGTGGTCGACACCATCAGGCGATTGTCAGCAAGCCTAACCGCAGAGACCTCGGTTTCGACATCCGCAACGATCTCCTGCACCCGCAATTTCCCTCCTACTAATAAATTGGTTCGGGCGCCGATAGCCAATGCGTTAACCGAGGCTAAATCTAAGGTCGTGGTGAAGTCAGCGCTTGGGAAATCAACGACACTAAAAAGCAAGTCGCGCATGCGTTGGTCGCGGATTTCGATGCCGGTGTTGACACTGGCAAGATCAACAGAGAGCTCCACGTTGCCATTTTCTCGAACGGTGCCCCGAAGGGCGGTAAACGTATGTCGCTCGGCAATGTGTGCGGCTTTGATGGACACAAAGCTCAGCCGTGAATCCTTGTTGACCAACTGCCAGTCGGCGTTCGCGGATAGTGAAG
>Ga0163111_10000506_pt1 | contig 23334 bp, 4 predicted proteins | sample CRUFie1St18metaG_FD_109645 | JGI IMG/M metagenome (GOLD analysis project Ga0163111, IMG submission 109645) | Marine microbial communities from the Costa Rica Dome - CRUD Field 142mm St18 metaG | ecosystem: Environmental > Aquatic > Marine > Oceanic > Photic zone | place: Costa Rica: the Eastern... | reverse complement strand
CAGATACCCCGCCTACCAAGACAGATACCCCGCCTACCAAGACAGATACCCCGCCTACCAAGACAGATACCCCGCCTACCAAGACAGATACCCTGCCTACCAAGACAGATACCCTGCCTACCAAGACAGGTACCTTGCCTACCAAGACAGGTACCTTGCCTACCAAGACAAGCATCCCGCCTACCAAGACAGGTACACCGCCTACCAAGACAGGTACACCGCCTACCAAGACAGGTACACCGCCTACCAAGACAAGCACCCCGCCTACCAAGACAAGTACCCCGCCTACCAAGACAAGTACCCCGCCTACCAAAACAAACCGCTTCCCCCCTTCCTAAATCCCCAAAACAACCCCAAATCCCCCCAAAACCAACATCTCTACTCAAAAAAAAACGCACCCAAGCACCTCAAAAACTGTCGCAGCAATGTGTAAAAAAAAGCAAAACTGTCTAAAAACCATTCAAAACCTTCTGACAATACTTTTAGCACCGTTCGCAAAACAATAACCCTATAAAAACAAAAAATTAAATAAACGCCTAAAAACACAAAACTGTTCAAAAATACACCATTAACAAATCAACACTAAAAATAATTGAATTTTCGTAGTACTATATATTAGGAAAACAACCCAATCCATTTTGACCCCTCCTATGCATCCCCTAATATTGTAATCGTAATCAAAAAACAAATAATTATTACATCATGACAAACAGATTAAGACCCAATTACAAAATGGCACACATGGAAATGCTCACCATCGCCACCACCATCACCGAAAGAGCACAACAAGACCAAACTGCATTCCAAACCGCAAACAGCGATTGGGATACGACCTTCTTCCAAACCCTAAAGGCCCGCATCCAAACGGCCATCCTGAAGCTTAACCCAAGCATGCTCATGAACCAAAAGACCCTCACCGCTCAAGTCGAAAAAAGCCGCATCAACGCGATTAACGACCTTGACATCCTAAAAGCTGCAATCGAAAGCAAATTCACAGGAGACCACAAAACCAAAGGAGATGCCATCCTAGGAACCTTGGAAATCCCACGTATCAGCAAAGCAAGAGCAGGAGACCAAGAAGCACTCGCCCAAATCCTAGCCGCTTTCAAAGCAAACGAAGCAACCATCCTTCCAGAGCTTCAAAGCAAAAACATCTCCCCAGGACTCATCTCCCGACTCCAGCAGCACTACATAACCTTCCATCCCCTAAACATTAGGCAGGAGCTAGCGAAGGGAGACGTGACCACAAACACCAAAACAAACCAGCTTGAGAGAAACGCCATCTACACCAAGATCGCAGGCATCTCCAAACTCGGCAAAACCCTCAGCAAAATTGGCCTCACAAAACGAACCGATTACACCATTGCAGTCCTCCTCCGCAAAATCAGAAACAACGCATAAACACACGCAGAATATAAATCTCCCTCTCGAAACTCCCAAAGCCCAAAAGGCCGAGGGAGTTTCCCATTTATCCCCCAACCCATCCCATCCCCCATTCTTCCACTCCCCATATAAACCAATCCCAATCAATACCACACCATCACATACCAAAATACCATAATAAACGAATATAATAATTTTTAAATTTCACCTAATATTCGTTTCTTACAAAGGCACATACCAATAACCCCACCACTATGCCCTCTCTACTTCTCATACCCATCCGAGTAGATGCCCTAAATCTATCCGAAAATACCCCTATACTAGCCCCAAAGGCCGATTTCTCCCTCCTTCCTTACGTTCAAAAAGATGAAAAGGGCAAAATAATAGAAGATCGGAATCCCGAAACAGCTTTCCTTAGCGAATCAATTACACAGCAACCCTTTCAAGACGAAAGCCTCATCCTAAACAAAGGAATCCATCTTCATTGGGCAATGCCAGACGCACTCGTCCACCAACCCCACGACACCTCAATCTTCCCCTCAGACAAACAATCCTTCCCAGCCCTACCAAACCGCTGGCTAGTATCCCGCCGAAACCCCCAATCCCTCCAAGGCTTCGATTGGATCGTCGAAAGCGACTACCTACATCCCCCATCCACAGACCAAACCCTCGCCAACACCTACATCACCGTCCCCCTACCCGAAACCGAAAACCCATCCCCTCCCTTCCGATACATGGGGCGCAGCCTCAGCCTAGCCGAATGGCAGGCCGAAAATACCGCCACCCAAAACCAACACGACTACTGGCCCAAACACTGGGACACGCCCCTCACTGCAGCAGGCTACGGCGAACCCACTTTCGCCGCATTCTACCCCAATTGCCGCTCCGCATTCGGCTTCTACGACAACTACACCTCAATCCCCTCCTCTGGAGTAGAATACCAAGTCTTAGGATGGTATGACAACATAAACAATGACTACCTCTACCAACAAACCCAAGCCTATCACAAACGCCCCCTAACCATCCACAAACGAGACCTCACCCAATGGTTCCGACAAATGGGCGAACAAGCATGGCAAGCAATGGTAGACAACAGATGGCTAGAAGTCCTCACCACCCAAATAGCCCCCAAAGGATACGGCAGCGGAACAATCGCCCCAGCCATCCAACAATTCCTATACCCAACCCCAATCATTACCCTAGCCACCCGAGACGCATCCCAGAACTGGACGCTCACCACCAAACTCCCCCCACAACTAGGCAAAGACATCCCTGCCCTCCTCGAACGACTCCCCGAAACCATCATCCGCCACAAACAAATTCTAATCCTCCCAAAACAACGACTAACCGACCGCTACGGAGCCGCAACCGCCGCCGCCCTCTGGGAACAATTCAGCCAAAGCCCCGAAACCTTCGAACTACACCCCGAATACCTCGCCTTCACCCGTGCCTTCAAACCCACACCCCCAAACGCCTATAACACCAACATCCCAAGCACAATTCTCCCCCTCCTAACCGCCGACCTAAAGCGCCAACTCCTCCTCAACCCCAACGCCCACTACACCAAACTCTCCCAAGCAGAGTTCCTTGCCCGTTTCCCCAAAGAAACCACCGCATGGAACAAACTCATCAAACGCGCCTACCTCTTCCCCACAGAAGGCGAAGAAGACAACCCTACACGCACAACCCTACCCATCGGGAAGAGCAATACCCTGAGTTTCAACGGCAAACTCCCCTTCCCAACCGAAACCATCCAAACCCGATACATAGGCCTCCGCAAACCCTCCGTCATTACCTACTTCCTAAACCAAGCCGAAACGCTTTGGAAAAAGCTCTTCAACCTCCCCCAAGCAACCCAAGCCTCTTATACAGGCCTGCTTCCCACCAAAGCAACCCTAAACCTCACCAAACCCCTCCCCTCATTAGGCCTCCCAAACATCAAAAACGCCCAAATCTACCAACGCCTCTTCTCCCTCACCCTCGCCCAAGTCACCAACCTATTCGGCCCCCAAAAGGCCAAACGCATCTGGCTAGAACTCCTCTCCAAAAAATGGATCACCTACATCACGGGAGACCTCGCCACCATTAACCCCAAAACGAGCCGCCTAAAGGGCAAACCAAACGCCCCCATCACCCAAGAAGACCTTGACACCGTAGACAAAAAACTCCTCTCCCAATCCGTCACCTACAACGTCATCAAGAAGGCATACGGCTCCCAAGCCCTACCGCTTTGGAAAGCCCTATTGGCCAAAGGCTGGCTCACCATGCCCACCGACTCCCAAGGAAATATCCCCCAAAAGGAGGCCTTCTTCGAATACACCGACAACGTAGACAAACTAAACTTCCTCACCGATCCACACAAAGCCGACCTCATCGACTTCCTCACCTACCGAAAAAAGGCCGAACTCTACAGCATGCTCCAAAGCCGCTTCAAATGGCACATCGGCATCACCCTCAAACGCTCAGCCCTCCAACTAGCCGACGATGACGACGAAGCAGCCCTCTGGGAAGAGCTCCTCCAAAAACAATGGCTCCTCCAACTCGAACCCAACGAAGGCATCATCGAACCCCTAAAATACCGCAAACCCCTCGCCCTCAGGTTCCGCAAGTACCGCAACCAAATCGAACGCCTCTGCAACCACGCAATCGTAAACGACCCCATCCCCCAGCATATGCTCCTCTTCGGAACTGTAACCCTGCAAGAGGGCAGCACCAAGGAGAACGGCCACATCACCAACGAACGCACCTCCGTCACCATCGCCAATACGGGCACCGAAGCCCTATCGGCCCGCCTCGCACACCTCATCGACGACAGCAACAAAGCCCTAATAGAAGACCAATTAGAGGCAATCCTATTCTCCCGCAAGCTAAAGAAGAAAGGCGTAGACATCGGGGCAAAGTTCCAAGAGATGCGACACGAAAAGGAGTTCATGGCACACCAAGGCGCCCTCCTATGGACAATCCGCGCCGACCGAAACGCCAACAACCCCGAAGCCAACACCCAAATCACCCTACCCCTTGACCTCGCTCACCTCCTCAACGAACTAAACCTCGCCCAACAGGCCTATCAAAAGGCACTCGACGAAATCGACAGTCTCAAACGAGAGCTATTCGGCGATTGGTACAAGTACATGATTGCGGCCTATCCCCCAGATGACGACCTCGCGGCCTATCCCTCCCCCGACCGCATCAAGTACTTCATCAACCACTACGTCATCCGCCCGCTCTACCAAAAAATCAACCACACAGGCGAATTAGTCCTCGCCAAAGACGGGCACAAAGTACTCGGTGCCAAAGCGGATGCCTTGGAAGTGGAAGGACAAATATCCGTCATAATCCCCGAAAATACCCTCGCAGGCAACCTCGCCCGCAAGATCAACACCCTCATCGAACAAATCGAAGCCTTTAACATCGCCCAATTAGAAACCGCCAAACCCCGCCACTACAACCTCCAATGGATACCAGGCCCCCGCTATTGGGAGCCTACCAATCCCGTTATCCTCCTCCGCGGCAAAGCGGTCACTCCTTCCGAACGCCACTTCAAGGACGGCAAAAACCGAGACGACGAACTCCTCGAATGCCCCATCCTCGAATCAACTTCCCTCCAATTCCCCTTCTCCCGTACCAACCTCCCCATAGAAGTACTCCGCAATGAGATTCTATCAATCGAGCAAATGGTACAACGAAGAAACCTAGACTACATCGGCTTCAAAACAGTATCCGAAAAGCCGTGGAATCCTTTCCTCCTCGAATGGTCAGTCCGCTTTACCTCCGTCAATGACCCCACAACCATAGACGACACCAACTACCTAGGATACAACCCCGACTTCCTCAGCAACAACTACGACCTCCCAGAGGAAAAGCCCGACTTCACCCCCATCCTAGACAAAGCCGACCTCAGCATCTACCAAAGTGACTACCAAGGCATTACGCCCCTCACCGACTCAATCCCCCAAGGCTTCGCCAAACGATTCGCCAACTTCCTCCATGACCACGCCCCCGCCGACCTAACCGCCCTCCAAGCGGCCATGGCCACCGACGAACAAAAGGGCAGCACAACCGCCCAAGCATGGCTAACCGCTTGGAAGCAGGGCAAAGACCTCACAAACCCCAACACCCAAACCCTCTACCACGCCCTCGCAGCCTATTACACCCTCTCCCTCCAACCCATTCTCTCCCAAGCCCTAAGCGGCTTCAACCGCGCCTTGCTCATGCTCCGCGAAACCATGCAGCTCCCCATAGCGGATCCCCTAGCCTTCCCCGAATACACCGCCTTCACCCAAAAGGTCCGCCAATTCGTTGGCCGCAACAACATTCTCGCCCCCCAACCACAAGACCACTTCAACCCCATCCGAGCAGGCGCAATCAACATCCTCAAAATGCGCCTCATCGACACCTTCGGCCGTTCACACCCCCTAAACCTCACCGACCTCGTATCCACCGAGAAGATGGACTACGCAGGTCACACCAACCTCATTCGACTCTCCCCACGGCTCTCCCAAGCAGCCCGACTCAACTTCCGCTGGATCTCCGCCGATCCCAAACACCAAGACATGGAGATGAACACCCATCCAGCCACAACTCCTATCTGCGGCTGGCTCGTCCCCAACAAACTCGATGACAGCCTCCTTATATACAACGCCCAAGGCAATATGCTCGGCCTCATCAACGAAGCCGCCCATTGGCAAAGCCCTCCAGGAGGCTCAGCCCTAGCCATCGCCCAAATCACCAACCCCCACCTGAAGGCCATGGTCTCCTACATCACCTCCAAGGGCAAGGCCTTCATGAAGGACTTCCTCACAACCCTAGACAACTCCCTCGAATACATCCAACCCGATTACGCCGCCGAACACCAAGACTTCGCCCTCCTAATGGGCCGCCCCATCGCATTGGTGCGCGCCTCAGTCGGCTTCGAACTCCAAGGCTTACCCGCCATACACCGCAACTGGAACCTCTTCCGACAAGACATGGAACGGGCATTCGCCTACAAAAAAGACTTCAACCCCGCAGAATTAGACGAATACATCAAGGACATACGTGAGACCTTTGGCTTCACCAAGGTCAAAATCCCTGTCCGCCTCGGCGACTATCGCCAACTCAGCGACGGCCTCATTGGCTACTGGAAGCCCTTAACCGTAAACAACACCGAAACCGACTTCAAGGGCACCATCGACTCCAGCGATATCTTCTTCGCTCCCCAAACCAATGCCGCCATCAGCATAAAAGACCCCAACATCAAAACAGGCGAAAAGGAGAACTTCTATGTACAATTGGCAATCGATGACCCAACCATCATCTTGCCTCTCCTCATAGACCCAACAGGCTGCTTACACGCAACCTCAGGCATCCTCCCAACCAAATCCATCGAAATCCCCCTCGACCAATACAAAAGCATCCTCAAAAAGATCCAAATCACCTTCCTCACTGCGCCCATCATTTCGCCTACCAATAAGGTACGTGTTCCACTTCCCACCGAACCAGGCTACGAATGGACATGGCTCAGCGCAACAGGAACCACCGCCACCACACCCCTATCATGGAAGGAAACGCCCGCAATCACCTTCGAAAGCTTCGCCCAACAATGGAACCTCGGACTTGCCCGCGCCCTTTGGGCATACCTCCAAACCAAGGACATTCACTGGCTTGCCCCCCAAGGCAAACAGGCTGAAGTTCTCCTCCCCACCCAAAGAAAAGCCCCAAAGCTCTTCTCTCTCTGGGGCAGCAACCAAGAGGACATAGACCTCTTCCTCCGCAAACTATTACCATCCGTCAGCCAGACACAAATCATATCCGCTTCTCAGTTCACCGCGGCATGGCTCGCCTTCCAATCACAGAAGCAACGCACCAAATCCGATGCCTATTACCTCTGGCAATACCTCCAACAATTAGGCTGGATACACGCCCAAAACACCTATCTACGCCTAAACATCCCCCAAATGCAGAAGGACACCACCTTCACAGGCATATGGAAAGGCCTAGAGGAAATGGCACGCGCATCCCTCAGAGAAGCAGCATGGAGCCTCGGCCCCATCAACCATCACGCAACCTTCATGGGCATCAGCCAAATCTATGACGGCTGGCTCAAACTTATCCCAAACCCCAAAAAGTAACCTATTCCCATTCACTCCTAAACCTCCATCATTATGAACATCCAAGCACTAAACGACAGCTTATTACTATATATAAATGGTATCAATACCACCACCCACAAGCTAATCAACGAGGTATACGAAGCCCAAAACCTCCAGCCCGCTCCAACAGGTATCTTTACCAATGGAAGCGACTCTACCTTCCCCCAATACCTAAACATTGCCAAAGCATCAGGCGTGTCCATAGATACAACTGCACTCTCCCTCCCCACCTCAGGAGATGTGGCCATCTCATTCTGGATCAACTGGAAACACACCCAATCATTCAGCCTCGCATTCACCAACAAAGGCTCCGCCCCTAAACCAGCCTTAACCCTCACCTTAGACGCCAATGGTTCTTGGTCAATCGAAAAAGGCCTCGCCTCCCAATCCAACCACTACAAAACATACTTCAACCACCTCCAAGCAGAAAATCGCTGGGTACACATCGTTTGGAGCATCTCCACCGAACAAAACCGAACCCAACTATACATTGACGGCCAACGAATGATGATTGACCGTAGTGCAATCGTCGGCTCCCCCTACTTCTCCTTCCCTCTCACCAACACAACTTTCAGCCTAAAGATAGGCGGCTCCTCCTCCAATCCCCTCGGACTAGCTGCCCTCAGAATGTTCGCCCAAACCCTCGAAACAGACGAAGTAGCCCTCATCACACACCAAGACCAGCACCCACTCTACATTGACAAACCCCTCCTATTCAGTGCCTTTCCTTCCGATCCTGAAGGAGCCTTAACCCTTGGTTCCCCTCCTCCCCTCAAAAACTCCCCTATCTTCGGCTCTTTCGCTACCATAGCCAAAAAGCCCTACCTAATTGACTTCATTGGCTACCACATACCCAACCTTACCAGCTTCACCCTCTCCTTCTGGCTCCACACAAACACAAGTACCTTAACCCAAGCCGTCAAGGTCATCGATAGCCCCCACCTATCAATCTCCCTCACCAAAACCAGCATCACTTACATCGTAGAAGGACAAACCTATACAAACACCCTCCCACCAGACTTCGCCAATGCCTGGAACCTCATAACCTATACAGCCTCCATCAGTGCCAATACCCTAACAATCCAACTATACCTCAACGGAACCAAAACGACAAATACATATAGCCAAGCCACCTCCACAACCTCCTTCTCCAACATCTTCAAAGGAGAAATAGCCATAGGAAGCCCCACATTTACAGGCCATCTATCCCAACTCTATCTCTGGCAAGGAGTAAGCGAGGAAATTCTGTCTGATACATGGAACCGCAACTTCCAAACCATCGCGTCAAAAGAAATCCTCACCATAGACTTCGACACCCCAGCCCCCTACGACCTCACCGAAAACCACATCCCCGTCATGACAACGGGAACCCCAACCCTCAAACAAGACCCAATCTTCGGTTCCCTCATCCAGTTCGACCAAACAACAGCCCTCAAAATAGGCCTCCGCAGAATAGAGGTAGGTCAATACGGCTTCTCCATGGCCTTCTGGGCCAAACTAGACACCCGCCACCTACAGCCCTACAATAACGGTAACGGTACCCCCCAAACCCTCATCAGCGATACTTCAGGCCAATTCTCCTTACAATGCTACAGTGATAAAATCATATGGAAGAGCCCCAGAATCACAACAACCATGGCCATTAATTCCTTCCCTACTTCTTGGGCATTATGGATTTGTGCCGTCGGAGTAGAAGTCGGGATAATAGATAAAATAAAAAGCAAGATTATCATAAACACCGATACGACTACCTACCATACCTCATCTACTAAAACGAGAGATGATTATCCACAGAGACATTTTCTAGAGAGCGTATACCCCACTGAGACCAACACCCCTCTTCACAACTTCATCATAGGCAACAAATTCCATGGGGCAATGAGCCACTTTACCCTCTGGCAAAAAGACATCACCTATCAATTCCCTACCAAGACAGCCAGAATCACGAACTACCTAACCCCTCTATACATCAGCATAGAAGATTCCCTCGTTGCCAATATCCCCCTAAACGCCCCCCAAGCAACAACAGATATTAGCTCCAACAAAATCCCTATCACCAGCTCCAATCTCACCTTCCAAAATAACTACCTCTTCCAAGACTCCTTCTCATTTAACAAACAAAACAGTCACATATCCCTCAACCTCCAACGATTCCGCCTAGCCCAACCCCAGCTTATCATCAGCTTCTGGGCAAAAATCAACTTCACATCTCTCCAAGCAAATGCGACCATCCTTACAGACTCAAGCAATAAAGTAAGCATTCAATACAACGCCACAAGCAAAAAACTTCAGTGGCAAATAGGCTCCCTAACCGCCACAACCTACACCCCTCAAGCCGACAATAACCTATGGAGATTCTGGGCATTCACCGCCGAAATCTCCGAGGGAAAAATAAGCCTACAAATCTGGCGAAACAACAAGCAGGTAACCAATGCCAGCCCCCAAAACTACACCGCACCAAACTTCCCCAAATTCCAAACCTTGACCCTAGGAACTTCCAGCTTCTTAGGTAGCATCTCCCAATTCCAAATTCACCAACTCCCCTTAACCACCCAAAACGTAAACCAAGTCTTCCCATACTTCGAAACCCTCTCCAACGACCTTGTCGCAGCCCTCCCATTAATCCCCGAAACAAAAGCCTCAGACGAAAGCGGCAACAATATCCTTGTCCGACAAGGAGACGACTGGGAAAACAATAAAGATTACACCTACAGTACTAACCCCTTCATCGGAGGCTATGTATACGACAACGGAGGAACTCTCCGCTTAACCCTCCAAGGAGCTAATATCCGCATCAAAAACAAGCAAGCCCTAACCATCTCCTTTTGGATTAACATATCCGCATCTTCAAGTATTTTCCTAAGCAACGCGTCTAAGTTTGCCTTTATCCAATTCGGCAACAACAAAGTAACATGGAAGGTAGCTCCCAACAAGCAAATTCAGACCACTGCTCCCAAAAGCTACGAATGGCACCTACTAAGCTTAACCGCCAATCTATCGGCAAATGAACTGACCCTCAGTATCTTCCTAGACAGCAAACAACTACAATCCGCCACTTTACCTTTCACAGGCAAACTCCCTTCCTTAGAAGCAGACGAATGGATTATCACTTCCCCAGATAAAATAGCCAACTTCACCATCTGGCAAAAGGCGCTCTCCACCACCGAAATCCAAACATACTACTTCCAAACCGTAAAACAACCCCTCGTCCTCTCCCTTCCTCTCATAGAAGATGCCAAAGACATTAGCGGCAACCAAATCCCAACAGTCCCTTATCAGGATGCCAAAAGCATACAAGATGCCTTAATGGGCAAAGTCCTCCAGCTTCACAAGCTCAATATATCCTACCCCAAAGTACTCCTTTCCAACACCCTAGCCTTAACCATCTCTTTCTGGGCAAAAGTCCCAACCTCACTAACTAACTCACAAACAATATTGAGTAAAGGAGTAGCCCACTCAGGCGGAACGACCATAGTACCAAACCAAATAAGCATCTCCTTCAATCCCCTCAAATGGAACATTGGAGGCAAAACCCTACAAACATCAGTATTCAACACAGCCATAAAAGGCTCATGGCACTATTTCACCTTCACCGCAGAACGCAAAACCAATACCTCTCTCTCCCAAAACATCTATATCGACGGAAACCTAGTTGCCTCCCAATCTACAACCCTCAACACCCCAATTCCGCCCCTACATCCCTGCTTCATAGATGCAAATTATCAAATCCCTCTCACATACTTCACAGTATACCAGGAAGTCCTTACCCCCCAACAGATCCTAAACAACTTCGAAAGCCTCCCCATCCAAATGGCTACCAAACCCCTCCTTGCATACTTTAAGTTCGATACAAACCTCAAAGACCAAAGCGGCAACCAAATAACAACCGAGAATCAAATTCCCCCCCACGCAATAGCTACAAGCCCCAAACAACCTTTCGAAAAAGCATTATACCTACAATCACTGAACGGTAGTCCTTTCACCATTGACTTCTCTTCCATACTCATCAAAAAGCCCACAGAACTAACCATCGACTTCTGGGCATATAAGAAAAATGCCAATTGTGCCACCTTCCTCACCACTCCTGATAAGAGCATAAGCATAGGATTACTCGATAGTGGGAAAGTAACATGGAGCGTAAATGGAGTAACGGCCAGCAAAGCCATCACACCTTCTACCTTAACAAACAAATGGATTCACTGGGCCTTTGTTGCAAAATGGGCAAACAACGTCCTTCACATACAGATATTCCAAAACGGAGTAAAACAACTCGCCACTCCCATATCCCAAACCCATAAAAGCTTCCCTATACTCAAGCAACTCGTCTTCTTTCAAACATATTATGGCTATATCTCTAATCTCAGAATATGGCAAGAAACCCTCATAGCCCATCAACTCAAAGAACTAATAACCCTCGACAAAGCACATTTCCCCACAGAACTCCCCAGTGCATTACCAGAACCAATCTCCTTTACCCTCACCGATAAAGACGGAGAACCAAGCATATATATCACCGACGATTTAGGGTCAGATCTAGAGATTAACATATTCAACGAATCAGCCTATCCCCTCGTCATCAATCCCATTACAAGTCCCAATATCAATCCCTTAACCTTCAACCCAGAATCCGACGGCTACAATTTCCAACTACGCTTCCAACCCAACGTAGTAAAACCCAAAACCATCTCCCTCAACAGAAGAGACACAAACTGGACATGTATAGAACAGGAGAATATTGACAAAACCCTCTCCCTATATTTCATCTATACAGGAACGACTCCCCTATCCCTTTCAACCGCTCAACACATATCCCAAAACAGCCTCCACCTACATCTACAAAACGTAGTAGCCCTATCTAGCACCACCGATCAGCGCACAACCAAAGTCGAACTAGAATACCACAACCTCCTTTTCCAGAGTAGCACCCAGCCCCTAAACGGCTTCCTACTCTCCACTTTAAACATCATCAACCACCTCGGCCGCAAGGACATTGATCTCGAAATCGGCTTCTGGGGAACCAATGGCATCCTTAACAACGGCACTCATAATGTCCTAGTCATTCGCCTCACAAACACAGGCAGTACAACCATGACCATTCCTACTTCTGCTCGGCTCAGAATAGGCGCCCATATAGGACGCTTCGGCCTCATACTCCCCACATATGTAAACAGCCTCAATCCCTGCATCATAAAGAGTAATGACGGAAACGCCCCCTCCAACCTATCTACCATCCAAGACAATCAAAACAACTACACCTCTTCCCAAAGTACCTGGCAAACAGCTACAACCAACAATAGCCCTATTCCAGGTTACCATACATGGATACAAACTCCCAAATCTCAGCAAACCCTGCCTCCCAATGAAAGTATATACATCATCCTTTCCGACTTTATCTCAAACGCCAAAGACGGCTCCACAACCCTCCGCATAGAATACGAAGGCATACTCGACAACAACAACGTCCCATATTGGGCAGGGAGCCAAGAACTAACCGTCATAAAATCCCCTCTCCTCATTCAAGACAAAGAAGTCACCATACAAGGCAACCTCACAATTAAAAAATCTTCTTTATCCCAAGGCGATTTAACCGTACAAAGCAACATCAAATCTCTAAATGGGGGCTTATCCGTAGCACAGGATATATCTACCTCTAAAGGCAACATCCATGACCAATATGGGCAAATCCCTCCTGTAGGCACAATTGTCATGTGGTATGGGACATACACAGAATTCGCAAAAATCAAAGGATGGCTCATTTGCGATGGATCTCCAAAGAACGCCCAACATTATCCCCAGTTATATAAAGCAATTACAGGTCTAACCTATACATCAGGATATCATACTTTTACACTCCCTGACTTTACAAACAAATTCCCCTATGGAGCCACAACAAACAATATTCAAAACAACAATCAGCCTATAACAGGAGGAAATCCTACATACAAACTACAACAATCAGACTTACCCAATCATGAACATGCAATAACAATTGATTCAGGGGGAGAACATAGCCATAACATAAATACTGAAGGGAGCGACATAGATCTCAAAACCGATCAAAAAGGCTCTTGCTATGAAACGGAAAACACGAACTACACCGAATACTCTGGTCTAATGCAACAAGAGGGAGGAAAGCATTCCCATACAGCCACAATGGGAGGATATTGCCGAGGAGAAGAGGAAAACCCCGTAACTCAGACCTCATTTTCCATCCTGCCCCCATACACGAAAGTCTTGTTCCTCATCAAATATTAAGTCCCCTGATAAAAGCACAAGGTATTACTTTATTCCACAGCCAAAACAGACTATTCTCCAAAGACAAAACTTCAAAGCAATCCATACCATGACCATACAAGAAATAAACGAGAACTTGCTTCTCTTCATCATATCCGCCAATAGCTCTACCCTCCCAAACGAGGTATATACCCCACAGATGATTTCTATGTCCCACTCTGGGAACATCCATAATATCCACGACCAAACCTTCCCTTCCTTCCTTGACATAGGGCTCTCAACGGTTGCTTCTTTAGATACAGACATAATCAATATCCCTAATGAAGGGAACATAGCTTTATCCTTTTGGGTCAAATGGAAACACCTCCAATCCTTTACCTTACGCTTTACCCAAAAAGGCTCCTATCCCCCCAATAGCCTTTCCCTAATCCTTTCCCCTGATGGACAATGGCAACTCAAAAAGGTGGTAAACGGAACCCCTACCAATTCATATATCGTAAACTACAACTACCTCCAAATAGAAAACAAATGGACGCATATTGTTTGGGATATATCCACCTATGAAAATCGAACCGATTTATATATAGATGGTCAAAAGCTAATGATTGACCGAAGCTCTATCCAAGGAAGTCCTTACTTCCACTTCTCCATCCCCCATAGCAAATTTATCCTACAAACATCAGGATCTTCAGGCTATGACTTTTTCTTAGCACATCTACGAATGTATAAGCAGAACCTTACTACAACCAATATTTCCCTTATACGTCAACAAGACCTAAATCTGACCTCCATCCAATCCCCAACCTTATTCAGTGCCTTCCCCAGTTTGCCTAAATCAGCTATTACCCTAGAAGACAACTTCCTGCATCAAGGCAATGACCCAACCTTCGGTCCCTATGGTAGCTTCCAAGGCACAACAGCTCTCATAGGTTTCATAGGGTACCATACCCCTAATAGTAAAGATCTCATCATTTCATACTGGATTAAGGTAGACACAACCTCCTTAACCAAGAAAGTATATATCCTCAAAGGAAGCCACATATCCATTACCCTTTCCAAAACTGCTCTCACTTGCACAATCGGCACAAGTGCAAGCAGCACAATAAATCTCCCCTCAACCTTCTCCAACGAATGGCACCTCATTACCCATACTATTCAGTCCCTTACTTCTGGAGGCATAAGACTAAGAAGCTACCTTGATGGATACTGGTACAACGATAAATTCTCTCATGAATATAGTATAAGCCTCTCCCTCTCTGCCTTATTCCGAGGCGAATTAGGCCTAGGAGGACAAAACTTCAACGGAAAACTAGCTCAAGTACTCATCCAAGCAGGACAACTACCTTCCCTCCTCCCTAACGTATGGGAAACGGCCTTCACACATGTCCCAACCCCACAAATCCTCCAACTCGCCCTCAACTCGACCACTCCCACAAATACCCTCTCAACCAACATCCCCATATATTCAAATGGGAAACTCTCTCTCAAAAAAGACCCTATATTTGGAGACCTACTCCATATCACCCCAAGAACAAGCATAACAATAGGCCTCAACAAGCTTAAGCTCTCCAATCCTCATGAACTCACAATCGCTTGCTGGGTGAAGATAGATCCCAATGCCCAATTCGGCAACAAAGCCTCTGGAAAATCCCTCACCCTACTCTCCAACCAAAAGAACACCCTTTCGATTACAGTAAATACAGATCAAATCACATATAAGCTACCATCGGGCATCAACGCTACCCGTACCACAACCATAACCCCCAATGTATGGACTCTCATCATATGTACAGCCTCTGCATATAAAGACCAATTCTATAGTGCAACCATCCAAGCAGTAACCTCCATTTCACAGATAAATCTGAATGATGGCAAAACCAACCTCGCAGAGACCAGTGGCACTGCCCCCAACCTATATACTCCCGACATAAATGTAAAGGACTTTCCCCAAAACCCCCTTTCAGACCTAACCCTTGCCCCCAATTTCTCAGGCTTTATCCATGGCTTCTCCCTCTGGCAAAAAGCCATAAATCCCGAAAACAAAGATGACTTCCTAGCTCCCCTTTTCAAAGACATTGACGAACCACTCGTCATAGACATCCCCCTCAACACAAATACCGCTACCAAAAACACCAGTAGCTATACCATCCCTTGTATCCCAACCAACCTAACATTCCAAGAAGACTCCACCTTCAAAAACCACTTCAACTTTTCCAAAACATCCAAGATTTCCATAAACCTCACCCATTACCGACTCACTCAACCCAACCTTGTCATCAGTTTCTGGGCAAAAACAAACCTTTCAAACCTCCCAGTCTCCTCCACTCTTTTTGCGGATAGCACAAAATACCTATCTATCAAATGGACAAAGCAAGGAGCGACCCACGAAATCAACTGGCAAATCGGAAGTAGCACACTTACATACCCCCTCCCCTCCATTAACAATACATGGAAATACTGGACATTCACAGCCGAAATCGCCAACGAGAAGATTTCCTTAGCAATCTGGCTCAATGGAAAAAAGGTATCGTATGGAAACGAAACATTCCCCGATAACTCCCTCCCCAAACTCGAAACCCTTACCCTAGGGAGCAATACATTTGCAGGGTCAATCACCCAATTCAAAATCCAACAACAACAAATAAATACTGCCAATTCCACAGACTTCTTCCCCCTCTTCAGAACCATCACAAACGACCTTGTACTCTCCCTCCCCTTCACCAACAACACAGGAATAAAGGACCAAAGCGGAAACCATATCCCCATCATTGGCTCATCCCAAGTCGAAAACCACATCCAAACCGACCCACTCTTTGGCGAATACCTCCAACTACAAAACGGAGATAGCATCCGAATCCAAGGTACTCAAATCAACCTCTCCAATACCCAAGAGTTCACCCTCGCATTATGGGTAAAACTCAGAAAAACTCCCGAAGATAGAGGCGGCAACCTCTTAACGACTCCCACACAAACGATTCCCATCATTCACTCCACCACAGGGATATTCACTCCCCTTCCAATGAAAGGGACGAGTCTGACCTATGAACATGTCGATCAACATCTATTCAAGTGGAACCTCTGGACCTATACAGCAAAAGTAGACGCAAAAAAGAAAACAGTAAACGCACAAATCTCTATCATCAACACAGACGGTAAGAGTACTGTAACCCAAACCATCCCTCACCAAACATCAATCATATCCCTAAACCAAAACGATTGGATCATTGGGGGGAGCTTCACAGGGGGCATATCCAACCTCTGCCTATGGCAAAAAGCTCTCTCAAAAGCCGAACTCCAAGCCTACTACCTCAAAACCCTTGAAGAGTCACTAGTAGTAAACCTCCCCTTGACCACCCTCCCCATTAAAGACATAAGTGGCAATCCCATACATGCCTCTACTGCTAATACCCCCACCATAAGCAATGACCCTATAATGGGAAAGGCTCTCTCATTCAGCAGCCTCCAAGTAAACTACCCAAAGCTCAGACTCTACAACAAAACCGAAAGAACCCTTTCTTTCTGGGCAAAAGCCCCAAACGGAGCAACCCTCTCCATAACCAATAAACAGGGCGAAAAGATAACACTCCCGAATCTCTCTTGGAAAACACAGGGCCAAGGCCTAGACCAATCATATTTCAACAATGCTCTAATAGGCAAATGGCACTACTACACATTTATTAGAACCACAAAAACCCAACAAATCTTCATTGATGGAATCCCAATAATAGAACCAGCCTGGAGCTCCCCAAACCTATCCCCCCTTCACCCCTTCACAATAACAACAACGAAATCCGCCCAGATTGCACACCTAAAGGTATACCAAACAGCCCTAACCCAAGAAGCAATCCTCGACGAATACCAATCCCTCACCCAAAACATCACCCTCAACCCCCTCCTAGCCCACATCAAAGATCCAAGCCTCAAAGACTACAGTGGCAATAACATCACAATAACCCGAAACAATCTCCCCACTACTCCGATATCAGACCCGCTAGGCATATTCGAACAATGCCTACAACTTACAGGAACCTCCTCCTTAACCCTCAACTTCTCCAACATCCTCATAAACAACCAAACAGAACTAACCATAGACTTCTGGGTCTTATCAACATACACAGCTTCTCCCAACTTCCTCACGTCTACAAACAGAAACTTCTCCATCAGCCTTCCAAACGCAAGTAGACAGGTAAATTGGGCAATAAACGGTTTTTCCGCTACCGCCAATATTACCCCAGCCTCTCTCACAGGAAAATGGCATCATTGGGCATTCGTAGCCAAATGGATTAAAAGAGTCTTACACCTCCAAATCTTCCTTGATGGCAAAAAGCTACTCAACCGCCCTCAAACAGCCAACAAAGGCTTCCCTATCCTCAATACCCTCACCTTCTTCTCAGGCTTCAAAGGATACATCGCCAACCTAAGAGTATGGCAACAAGCTCTATTAGTGCCCCAACTAGCCGAGTTAATAGAAGATGATCAAGCAAGCATTCCCAATGAACCTCCTTCCATAGAAGCGGAACCCCTATCTTTCACCCTAAGCAATGCTGACAATCAAGCAGCTATATACATCACGGATGACCTAGGCCTCGACCTAGAACTTAACATTCACAATGAATCCTCCTCCCCCATTACCATATCCCAATTACCAAAACAAGCTGCAGGCTCCTTCACACCCAGCCCCTCAAACTACCACTTCCAACTCCGATTCCGACCAAACATCCTCAAACCCAATACAATTACCCTCAATCCTCTAGACAAAAACTGGCAACTCATTGAGAAACTCAACACAGACCAAACCCGCTCCCTCTTTTTTATTTATACAGGCAATGTCCCCCTTAGACTAAATACAGAAGCCAATGCCCTAAACAACAAAAACACATCTCCGACCTTACACCTACATCTCCAAAACGTAGCAGCCCTATTTGGCAGCGAAGGAGCACGAATCTCTAGGGTCGAATGGAACTATCAAAACCTCAAAACTCAGAAGACGAAACACCCAATCAAAGGCTTCCTCCTACACCCCCTAGATATAATCAGTCATCTCGGAATTCAAAATGCCCATATCCGAACAGGATTCTGGGGACCCAACCGCATCATAAATAACAATAACACCCCCAATACCCTCATCATACACATCTCAAACCATGGCGACAAAGCCATAAGCTTCCTCCCCAAGAAGTCACAACTCCTTCTATCATTCCCAACAGGAATGTTTGGGCTCACTGCAGATCAATCACCTGAACTCGACATTCATATCCTAGACAGCTCAAAAATCACAACGTATACCTCCCTCGCAACTATATGCAAAAAGCCAAGCGAGTACTTCAGTACAAGCTGGCCAAAAGCAAAAGCAGCAGGAGCAAACCAAGCAATAACGGGACATAGTACATGGATAATATCTCCTGATAAACACAAGCAAACCCTAACGACCCTGTCAACAAATGAACAGACCTCCCATCTATATATCGCAATCGTCGGACTTACGTCCGATGCTCAATCAGGCAATTCGAATATAAGAGTAGCATACAAAGACATCCAAGACGGCACAGGACATGCATATTGGGATGCCTCCCAATCACTTACCCTCATTAAATCACCCATGCTCTCCCACGACGAAGAGGTCAGCATACATGCCAACCTCACCCTTCCAAACCCCACCCTTCCCAATAACAGCATAATCCTTGACAACAACATTGCATCTGAAACAGGTTCCTTAACAGCAAAACAAGATATAAAAACATCTTCGGGCAATGTTCACGACCAATATGGACAAGTCCCTCCTGTCGGAACGATTATCATGTGGTATGGGTCGCCCAAACAAATCCCCAAAGGATGGCTCGTCTGCAATGGACACCAATACGAAGCATATAACTACAAGAAACTATATACAGCAATCAAAGGAAAACCTTATACAGATATTAGTAATAAATTTAATGTACCTGACCTAACAAATAGATTTCCCTATGGAACCACAGTAGCAGATATTCAAAGCGCACAGCTTAATTATATGAAAGGCGGGAATAATGGATACACGCTAAAACAATCTGACTTACCCGATCATAAGCATACAATAGCCGTTAATGACACCTTATCGGGTCACTCACATAACATAAATACTGAGATGTCAAGCAGCATTACAGGAGATTGCTATGAAACGGAGTCCAAAGACGATTATAAGGAATACTCAAACCTTATAGATGGTGGAGCCCACTCCCATACAGCTAGCATGTCTTCCGACTGTAGAGGAGGAGCTAACCAAACACCAATCACGACCATACCACCTTACGTAAAAGTTTTATTCTTAATCAAACACTAACTCCATGGCAGTCAACACAATCCTCTCCAGTTGGAAATCAAAACTACAGCCTCCTCAAGGGCACATGATTGTTTCCACTCTTTGGCCGCCCAAGGGGCAACAGGCCATTACCCTCTCACAACTCGTCAAGAGCCTAAACGTCAAACAACTCACAGACACCACCAATATCTCCCCCATAAAGGAGATGATTACCCAACTAGACAAACAAGTAAGCAGCAGCGTCCCCCTAAACCTAACCTACCTCGAATACGACTCCATCAATACGCCTCCACGCTATCTATACTTTCGTATTGAGGCCAACGACAGCATCCAACTAACCATCATCCCCCGTCTCTTATCCATTTCCCACCTAGGATTTAGCATGGGCATCTCCCCTCCCTACACCGACATGAATGGGAAAAAGCACCTAGGCCTATCAGGAGACATATTCGCAACCTGCAACCTCTTTCAATACAAAGACGACAACCAACAAACCCAAACCATCTCCCTAAAAGTAAGCGTCAAAATACCCGACTTTGAGGTATCAGGCAGCCTTACATCCCCCGTAAAAATCAAATACTTCCTCAAACAATACGGCCTCAACATCCCTTCTGCCTTTGATAGCCTAGAGCTCTCTTCTTTATATCTATCAGGCAATTATACCCAGAAATCCATATCCCTATCCATGGAAGTAGCAGGAAATATCCCCCTACTGCCCAATTCCGACAAACTCCAACTCACCCACCTAGCCCTATCCATCGACAAAACAGGCGGAACAACTCCCTCCTCCTCTGGCAATTTCTCAGGAACCCTCACCCTACACAACCTCACCGAGGACGATGACGACCTAGACATAACCCTCAAAGCAAACAACAATGGCGGAAGCAATTGGCTATTCACAGGCAACACAGGCCAAGACCAGAAAATCCCCATAGGGAAACTCATCGAATCCCTAGCCCTATCTATAGGTGAATTCCAACTCCCAGAAGCCCTAAGCGACTTCACCCTATCCAACCTATCCGTCTCTTACGACCTCTCAACCAAAAACTTCACCTTCTCTTGCGAAGGCCACCTCCCCTTAGGCGAAAAAGGCGTTGAACTATCCCTACAAATATCCCTCACCAAACAAACAGCACAAACACCACAAAAGCTAGGCAGACGAACCCGCAACCGCAAAAACCCTACTACTCAAAAAACCACCTCAGGCTACGAAGTCTCCTTCTTAGGATTCATTTCTGCGGGATACTATCTCTTCGAAGTCGAATTTACCAAGAATACCGAAGCAACAGACCTAGTAGCCGTATTCCAAAACGACGACGAAGAACCCATCTACATCCAAGAAGTAGTACACAGCTTCGCTCCAGATATAGCCGAATTAATCCCCCCTTCTCTATCCCTCAACCTCAAAGACCTATTCTTCATATACCACAAAGAAGCAAGCACCCAAAAAGCAACAACCAAGCGAAGCAACTCCCGCAAAAAACAACCCCCAAAAGGAGGGTTCATCTTAGGAGGCGACATAGCAGCAGGCATTGACCTCACCGAAATCCCTGTAGTAGGTGTACTTATCCCCGAGAATCAAAACATCAAGCTCGAAAACCTAAAGCTTTTTGTTTCGTCCAATGATTTCACCCGACCACAAATCGAAGCAATAAACACCCTCCTAGAAGCACACAATGTATCTCCTTTCCCTACTACCCCCGTAGAAGGCCAAACCCCACCACAACCAACAACAAAAAGACGAAGAGGTCGAGGCCAAAACCAAGCCCCTATCCTCCTACCCAAAGCATGGGGATTCGCTGCCCAACTAACCCTAGGCAACGAACCCAAAACGGTCATGCTTACCACAACCAACCCCAACAAGCCCAAAACAAACACACGCAAACCATCCAAAAAGAAAGTACAAGCCCGTTCTACCCAACCAGCTCCAGTCGAATCAACAAGCACAGCAGTAACCACAACCCCATCCAATCCCCAATCCCCTCCAGAACCCCAATGGATTGAGATTGGCAAACAAGCAGGCCCTCTACTCTTCGACAAAATAGGCATCCAATTCGCCAACGGAGAACTCGCCTTCTTCATCAGTGCCGCCATGACAGTCGGCCCCCTTACCATCGGACTCGAAGGGCTCTCCCTTAGCTCCCCCTTAGACCACTTCGAACCCCATTTCGACCTCCTTGGCATGTACTTCGACCTCGACAAGCCCCCTCTATCCGTAGGAGGCGGATTCATCAAGGCCGTTCCACCACCTGCCAATACCGAATACGAATACGATGGCATCCTTACTGTCAATGTCAAAAAGTTCTCCCTAACCGCCATCGGATCATACGCAAAACTCAAATCAGGCGATCCATCCCTATTCATATACCTAGCAGTAGGCTTCCCCCTCGGAGGCCCTCCCTTCTTCTTCGTCAAAGGCCTTAGCGCAGGCTTCGGCTACAACCGAGCCTTAATCCCTCCCGCCCTAGAAGACATGGACAGCTTCCCCCTCGTATCGGAGGTACTCCATTCAGGCGGACAAACACAAAAAGAAACCCCGACAGCTCCCGCAGAAGCCCGCTCTACCATCATGGCAGAGCTAGAGAAGCTCAGAGTATACATTCCCCCAGAAGCAGGGCAATACTTTATCGCCGTCGGACTCAAATTCAGCACCTTCGAAATCCTCAATGCCTTCGCCCTTGCCGTCGTACAATTCGGCAATCGCTTTCGCATAGACTTATTCGGACGAATAATCTTCACCCATCCTCCCACAGGACAAGACCAACCCAATAGCGATATCCCTCTATTGGTCAATGTAGAAATCGACATAATCCTCAGCATCGTACCTGCCGAAGGATACATGGAACTCCGAGCCGAAATAAAAGACGGCTCATACATATACTCCCCCTACTGTACAATCAGTGGAAACCTCGCCCTTAAAGCATGGTTCGGCGGACGACACAAAGGGGACTTCGTCTTTGTCCTAGGCGGATACCACCCCAAGTTCTTCGTCCCCAAACATTTCCCTTCGAGAGCATGGCTAAAGCCCCTTGCCCTCTACTTTGGCGTAAGCGAATCCCTATACATAAAAGGCTCCTTCTACCTAGCCCTTACCCCCTCCGCCTTCATGGCAGGAGGAGACCTAGAGGCCAATTTCGAAGCAAGCATCAAAATAATAGACCTCAAAGCGTACTTCCACATGTACGCAGACTTCCTCATCTACTGGAAGCCTTTCTACTACGATATCTCAATCGGAATTGACATCTCTATCACAGCCAGCGTCCATTTCGCCATCACTATCAGCATCTCCCT
>Ga0163111_10000505_pt1 | contig 23365 bp, 3 predicted proteins | sample CRUFie1St18metaG_FD_109645 | JGI IMG/M metagenome (GOLD analysis project Ga0163111, IMG submission 109645) | Marine microbial communities from the Costa Rica Dome - CRUD Field 142mm St18 metaG | ecosystem: Environmental > Aquatic > Marine > Oceanic > Photic zone | place: Costa Rica: the Eastern... | reverse complement strand
TTAAAATATGCTCTACAAAGTCCTTCGTTTGCCCAAGTAAAAGTTGTTTCTTGTGTTAATGTTGTATTCCAAGAAGAAGTATAAGTTTTAGAACTATCTGTTGATGTTGATCTTGCCGCTGGAGCAAATCTATTATCCCAACAATCTTTTACATTAAGCATCATGTTACTCCATGTCGCGGCAGTAATTGAATCACCATCTGCAACATCAGTACCTACGCCTGCTCTTACTGATTGTCCTAGGAAGGCACACATTGCCTGTACGTCGTCTTGTAATCTTTTAAATCCGCCTGTGGCATTATCGGCATAAATTAGTCCGCCTGCACTTGCGGCATTTACACCTGCACCACCTTGACCCCAACCATATGTTGAAGTTGCGGTAAATGATCCTAATGTTACATCTGCGGCTGTTCCCATTAATGTATTTACATTTGTACGGGCATTATTGAAATCTGCATCATCAATAACGTCACCTGCAACGACTTCTGTCATATCTGTTCCACCTGAAATGGAAACTGAACTTCCTGATGCCATTTTATCTCCTAACTAATGTTTACTATATAGTATATTTATCTATTTTACACCTATGACAACTTCTATTATTCCTAAGCCGCCATCGTCTTTGTCTTGTAAGGCTCTACCTATAACTGCTCTTGCATCATAACTATCACTGTCTACGTATGCCCAAGCATATCCAGGCTCATCACTTGATATAATTCTATCGCCTTTTTTAATTTTTCCTAATACTTTAACAGGTACTCTCCCTGTCAATGCTACTGGTAATCCTTCTGCTTCACTGTTCATTAAGTATGCTGGATTAGTAGATATCACACCAAATACATTTATATCTGCGTGACTTTCTGTTTGTGTAATTTCTTTTTCTCCGCCTATTTTAACTACTGTACCTGGTTCGTAATCTGCATCTGCTTCGTATATCTCGGCCAAGTCTGCATATTGGGCCTGTGTTGCTGTTCCTACAAAATATGATGCTGTAACATTTCCACTAAATGTTGCCGCTACTCCGCTTGTTATAGAACCACTATTAATACTTAATGTACCGTCTGTTAATGTTCCTGCTGTTAATGTATCTGCCACTGTGGCATCGTCTGTTGACGATAAGTGCTCTGCTTGAACTGTTTGTGTTGCTGTTACATTTGTTGCATTTACTGTAGTAACCGTTACTAACGGTGTAACTACACTTGTATCAGCAGTAATTATAGATCCTGCAAAGTTACCTGAACTATTTCTTTTTACAATATGATTAACTTGGTTAGTATCTGATGCTCTTACGCCTACTAGGTCTGCTGTAACTATAATATCATCTGTTCCAACAACATTAAATGTCCTATTTGCAGATAAATCTCCACCGCCTGTTAAACCTGCACCTGCAATCATTTGTGTTGTACTTAAAGCAACACTAGTAAAGTCTAAGTTACCTGTTGCACTATCAAAAGTTAATGCTTGGTTATCACTAGGTGTACTGGCTGGAGGAAAACCAAAGTTATTAAGTGTTATGTCTCCACTTGCACCGCCTAATTTTATTATTGTATTAGCATATAGGTTTTCTAAAGGTGTGCTTTCAGATCCTAAGTTTTGTATTCCTGTATCAAAACTTACGTTGCCTGATACTGTTAAATCTTTTGTATAAATGTGACTTGCTGGAAAACCATTAACTGCCGGCGAGGCGTCATCTACGTCTGCACCTATAACAATGTCAGCATTTTCAAATAATATTTTACCTGCTGAAGTACTGTCTTTACCTAAGTGTAGTTCATTTGTAAATGTTTGTGCAAATATTTTTGTTGAGTCACCTAATTTTCTACTGTTGTCATCTGCTGGTATGATATCTAATTTACTATTAAAAATATATGTACTACCTATACCACCACTAAAGTCTGATTCTATATTTGTACCAGTTGTTGAACTATACAAAGCATTGGCTGTTGTTGCTCTAGTGGCCAAGTCTGCAAGTGGTACTGATGTTTGAGAATAATCTGATCTCAAATTCATACCTTTAACTAAGTTTAATCCAACACCACCTGTGCCTGCAAATTCTGGATAGTAATTTACTTCAACACCCTCTGATTCTGAATTAAAATTACCTAATGTAAATTCATCATCTGTGAATACAGCCATAACTGTTTCACCGTTTGTTACGCCTTTAAATAAAGTATTTGTGCTGTCGTTTACTGATACTAGTGCCGCTACTGCTCTTGATACGTTTCCGCTATCCTTAAGATAAATTGTTTTAAACTTTGAACCATATGCTGTCTGAGGTTCTCCTATAGCATCTACAGATTTAAATGCACTAGAAACTTCACCAGCATAGTTTTGTATTCTCCATTGCGTTCCATCATGAATATATGCTTGATTATTAACACTATTAAAATATACATCACCTGAACTAGACGCCTCTACACCTGTACCTGAAGGTTGTGCATTTAATACTTGAGGTCTTAATTTTTGCCAAACAGTACCGTTCCATGCTCTTAATACGTTATCATTTTTATCGTACCAAAGTTGTCCAATTAATTTTGTTGTTGGATTAGGTGCTGTTGTTCCTGCAAAATTTTCTAATTGTCTTATAGTGTTTCTTGCAATATCATCACCGTAATTAGTAGCATTAGGTCCTATAAGATTTAAAGAAAATGTAGAGTCAATAGACTGATCAGCAACATTAATTGTAACTGTGCCGTCTGTATTTGTTATACTATATGCCACTTACTACTCCTAACTTAATTGAACTCTTACGGTGTATATAATTTCTATTATTCTATTTTGTGCTTTTTGTACAGGATGAAAAACAACATGTGTCAACATTCTACTTGTTTCTATAGGATCACTTCCGTCACTTGGAGAAGGATCTGTAGGATAACTAAAAAGTCCTAACTCGTCAAAAACATATGACCCATCGTTATTAGTACTGCTATCAAATAAATCTTGGTCTGCTGGTTCTGAATAACTTAATGTTGATGTTACTTTAATATCAGAATACGATGTTCCTGTTATTACTTCTATTTGGTTTGTAGCATCTCCTGATGCTCCAACGATTTTTTTAAATGTTCTGCTATATAAACTAGCAGAAGATTGGAATGCTTCACTTACCCTTGGAGACTTGTAAATTATTTTACCTGTGGTATCTACACTAGTACCACCGTTTCCAAATGCCATGTAATATACTCTTGCATCAGTTGTTCCATTAAGAGCATTTGCTACTATGAAAGCCATGTTACCATAGTGAATTGCATTTCTTTTATTCACTAACTCTTCACCAGTTTCTTTATCTCTGATTAATATGTGTCCGTTCATATTTAAACCGGCATTTTCATTAGGTTGTAAGTCTTTTTGTTCGTTCATTTTCTCTTTGCTCTCTTCCATCATACTATTTATCACTATTGGTTATGTGCGTATTTATTTAAGATTATGTAGGAAATTCATTACAGAAGTATTTGCACTTACATTTCCTTTATCTGTTAAACTTGTTGCTCCGCTATCTAACCATACGTTGCTATCAACGGAGTTTGCTACAAAGTTTTTAAATATTTGTGCTTCACTACCGTCCCATACTATTACTGTATTATTACTATACCAATCTTGTATAGTTGTACCTTTTGTTCCTCTAATTAATCCTGATAATTTATTATTTGCTAAATCTACTCTGCTATATTCTATTCTTTCACTTTCTACCCATACAACACCGTTAACTGTTGATGTTGGTTCGCTGACTATATTTGCATTTGCTACACTAATTTCATTATCTGCTATAAGTAAATTTGCTGTTAATAAAGTATTACCAGTTCCATCTTGTAATTTTCTCATATACTCTGTTTTACCAAATAAATCCATTGTTATTTGGAATTCAACTGTTGACGCATTAGCACTTGCACTGGCTAAACTGCTATTACCTGACAACTTGTTGCTTGTTAAAACATTAACAATAAGTGTTTCATAAGGATCAAACAATGCCATTTCTTCTGGTACACGTTCGCCGTAACCTACTCTTTGGAAAGTTACTCCGTCAAATCCTTCGTAAGCAACATTATCCTCTGTAAGTGTACTTGATTCTGTAAATGAACCCACATAATTTTCAACTTCAATAGGATTATCATATGATGCTCTTTCAAAAGGTTCGCTACCAAATCCAAATTGTGTTTGATATTGTTGTGTACTTGCACCTGCTACAACTTTTGTAAATAAGTTTGCATCTAATGTTGTTCCTCTAAACTTACCTCCTACTTTAGTGCTAACTAAATCTAATGTAGAGTTTAGGTTACCAGCATTAATGGCCGCCAATATGTTAGCAGAACTTCCTATAATATTTGCATTAGATACTGAATCAGTAACATTAAAATGATTATCAAGTTCTACTTTAAATTGTGCTTGTACTTCAGGGTCGTATTTAAATACTCTATCAGCATATCTATAATATACATTACTTGCTATTGTTGTATTACTATTATGTGAATTACCAAAATCCATTAATGTTACAATATTTGTTGCTATACTTGTATTAGTATCTGCTTTAGTATAGTCTAGATTTGCATTCTCTAATGGTTCAAAGTCTGTTAATATAGTATTTGTTCTGTCAAATTTAATGGTTGACTTAATTTTTCTTATAGGTGTATCAGCATTTGCATTACCACTAAAGCCAAAGTACTTGACATAATTGTTATTTGTTTGTATAATATTTGAATCGGACTGTAAGAAGTCATCCAGAATTCTGACATTACCAGTTGTACTGTCAGGGAACGGTGGCTTATCAAAGTCACTTATCATATTATCAGTTATGAATTCTTTAGGTGGACTTTTACCGTCTTTATATTCTCTAACTTTTGAAGTATAAGGTTTTGCCTCATCAAAATATTTAAGTACCTTATCAAAGTTATCGACTTTAAATCCATCTACCTTCACTAGGTCTTCTTCTTCTTTTTCTACATATACATAACTTGTTTTGAATGCCCAACTTAATTGATCTTGTTCTACTGCAGAATATTTTAATAATGCAAAATATAATTCATTAAATTTAACTGTATTCTTAAATACATTATCTCTTAATGCAACTATTAATTCTCTTAATTCTGTTTGCATTGTTACATTGGTATCGTCTGTAAATATTGTATCTTTTAATTTTACAGTTTCTTTTTCTATAGCAATTTGTGTGAACGAATTTGTACTTGAAACAAATTTCCACAATTCATATCTACTAGTTACATTTGGTTGTACTTGTATGATTGCTCCATCTTTGATACTGCCTGTAATTGCTGTAAGTTCTGAAATACTACCTACATTTAAAATTGGTTTAAATGTGCTATCATATCTAATTTTTTTATTGTTTGAAGCATCTGTTCGTATAGTGTCAAACCAATCTACATTTTCTATATAAGTTCTTGTTGTAGGTAAATTTCTATCCCAATTTACAAATTCACTATTAAGTTTTATGTCTGCTAGTATTTCGTTTAATGTAAATGCGAGTTCTCTTCTTGCTTCTTTTACATCCTCGAACATTGTTTGTCTAGGTCTAAATGCAACACCATATTTTTCTACTTCACTTAACAATGGATCTGGAACTGATTTACCAGAAGCATCAACACCACATAAACTATCTATAAGTTTGTTGCCTAAGTCATCTGGTATTATACTATTGTTGTCGCCTTCTCTTAATAATTTCCAAGCATCATGTTTTTGTCCTATAGGATTAAGATTTCTGCTAAGGTTAATCTGTAAATTTTGATCTTCTTGTTTTATTATAGAACTAGCATTTGTCAAAACAAACGATGAATCACTTACAAAACTTATTAAAGGAAGTCCTTGTCCTATTGGGTCAGCAAGTAGTCTTGCTAATTCAAATGTTGAATGTTTTCTGTTTAGATCTATACTTACATGTGTGTCTAATTCTCTTTTATTCTGTACCCAGAAGTAATAGCACACCTCGTTTAGTCCTGTTTCAGGATTTTTAACTGTTTCTGTAATATAGTCTACAGCATTTTTAGGGTTACCTGTACCTCGATATGACTGAGGTAGTGTATCACTTTTTACCCATTCGTATAATGTAACACTACTTCCAGGGAATGCCTTACCCCAATTTAACCAACGTTCTCTATTTGTTCCTTGCTCGTACCATCTATATCTGATAGTGCTAGTATCCCACCAAACTTTACCAACATCTTTACTTCCGAATCTTGTTCTTGCCAAATTGTAAACTACAGGATCACTTTCTCCTATAAATTCTATTTCTTTTTCTATAAATCCTGGGATAACTCCTTTATATGGGTCATACTCATAAAGATCCCAATCTTTTTCACCTGTTTCTGAATCGTATATTATTGTATTGTTTACAAATTTAGAATCAACTAAACTTTCTTTTTGTTTTTGTATTACATTAGATTCTAAATATGCCCAACCTACTGAACTATTTGTTGCATCGTGATATCCTAATGTGTCTACCCATACCTTATCATAACTTTCTAAGGTAACATTACCGTCATCTATATGAGTATGACTATCTATAACAGATGTATTTGCAAATCTGTGACTTTCTAAATAGTAAACATCACAGTTTTGTTGTAATGATAATGTATTAACAGGAGCACCTGACAGATTCCTTAATTCATATTGGAAAAGGTCTGTTGTAAAACTTAATCCAACTGCATTTGCGGCTCCGGTTCCTCCTGTATTACCTGCAACTCCAAATAAACTATTAGGATCTGTTTCTAATTTGTCAATACAATTAATTTCTAATGTAGTTGCTTCAGTTGTTGCAAATCCTGATTTACCGTATCCTTCTACGTCTAAGATATCAAATCCTGTTGTTGTATTTTCTCTATTATCTCTGTCTTGTTCAAAAGATTTTGTAATAACAGTTGATGTCATACATAACATATCCTGATTATAATCTCCTTTCGGTAATCCTATTCTATCTAGGAAGCCAGGGATATTTTCATCTAATCTTACACCATCAAAGCCTGGAGTTCTAATTTTTATCGCTGTTATACAATCATTAACAGGTTCTGTATCTAAATAAATGTCGTCATCTAAGCCTGGTCCTGCTAAATTATTGTTAAAACATGCCGCTATGTCTTCAGGTATATTGATTTCTGTTACTCTTTCTGGTAATCCTAATGTACTTCTTGCATTTCCTTTCTCAGAACAGTCAGGAATTTCTCTTGATGTTAAAAATACTCTTGCTCCTGAACCACCTGCTAGTGTATCATTGATAGGATCGTAACCTCCAGGTGATCCTAAACGTGTACCATCTCCCAGTGGGTCAATCTGTCCTAATCCTGTGCCTTGATAGAAATTACCATCTGCATCTGTGCCTGTTTCGTCACCTAGATTTACATAATCGTATTCTAAAGGAATACCCATTGTTAAATCACTTGGGAATACTTTATATATACCTCTGTCTATAATTTGTAAACTGGTAATTGTACCTATTGCATCTATAGAAGTAACAACAAACTTTGCTACTCTAGGAGGTACACTTGCACCTGAGGATATTTTAGCATGTGCTGTTGCTGGTAAAACTTGTCCCTTATCATTTAGGTCTATAATTCTTATTTTAGGTGGATTTGTGATATCGTATCCTTCACCACCGTTTACCATTAGAATATTTTGTATAGCACCGCTGTCATCTAAAATAACACTACCTGTTTTTGCTCCACTACCAGGAGTATTTCCATCTCCAATATAAACTACAACGTTTGCTGTATCAGAATATCCAGTTCCTGGGGAATCTATACATATTTCTGTAATACTTCCATAAGGATCTGCTATAGGAGTACCTCCTACTAGCCTTAATCTATCGCCAACAGCATAACCACTACCGCCTGTAGATCTACTTGAAGAACTACTGGATAATACAGACCCTACTCCGTCTCCTGCAAAACTATTTAAAGTGCCTGTGATGGTTCCTGTTGGACCATATGTTGTATAATCTACAGTTGTTGCACCTATACTTGAATTACTTTGTGAGAATCCAGGTAAAACAACGGTATTACTTGTATCAACAACACTTTGCTCAAATCCTCTTACAACGTGGAAGTCCAATACTTCTTTGTATATTCCACCTGCACATCCGTCTCTAATAATAATTGGTGCGTTACTACAACTACTAATTCTAATTGCATCTACACCATTAACTTTTGTATTTTTAACTTCAATACCACTGCCTGTTGGTCCACATTTTAAAGTATTAATCACAACCTTAGGATCACTACCTGGGAAAGTATATTTTCTGTTGTTTATAAGTAATTCTTCGCCAGGTTTTATACCCTCAAACTTATCAAAAGGTATTGATATCCCAGGAGTAGGTTGTGTTAAGTGACATCCTATTTCTGGACCGCCTGGAAGGTAATTTCCTTCAGGAGTTCTTAATAATGGTTGTATTGAGAAGCCACCTGCTCTATTAAAATCTATATTATCTGAATCTGGAGGTGATATTTCAGTTGGAATTATAGAATCTGCTGGTAGATAATCATATGTTGGCTGATTCGGTCCTCGATTAACAAAATCAACTATTTCACTACCAGGATATCTTAATTGAATATTATTTGCATCAATTCCACCTGCATCACTAATAACATTTCTAATACTACTTCCGTCTGGTAAAATTAAATCACCGCCAATCTTTTGTGCAACAAAATCTATACCTGCATCAGTTTTACTAAAATAAGGATTATTTAATTTTGTAACAAAATTATAATTGTAATCTTTTACATCAATTGCTCTTAAAGGACTTGGTTTTAGTGGTACTTTATTTGCTAATGGCGTCGCCAATGGTACTTTTTTACCGCCTGTAACCTTTTGCATTGTAGTATTAACATATTGGCTTCCTTCTAAAGGAATAAATCTACCAATATCATTCGCTTTTACTGTTTTTACTGTTTTTCTAAGTACATTTGGTATAAATCTATATCCTGCTAAACTAGGTAAGCCTACATCTCCAAAATTAGCAGTGAAAAACGCCTTAGGATTGTTCCCGCCTGGTATTAAATTTTTAATTCCTTTGAGACTACCAGTAATTAGACTCGATGAACTGAAACTATTTTTTTGTATAGTGTTTGGTACTATAAATGGTGTAAACGGCACTTTAACTGGTAAAGGACTAAACGGAATCGAAGGAAGTGGCAATGATGGTATAGGGGAAGGTATAGGAAACGGTGCTGTAGGGGGTGCCACATACACTGGTCCATAAGTTTTTACTGTTTGCGCCTGTACTCTTTCGACAGGACCACCGCCACCGCCGCCACCGCCGCCGGCGCCGCCTCCGCCACTACTTACGCCGCCACCTGTAGTGCCACCGCCTGTAGTACCACCACCTGTAGTACCACCGCCTGTGGTAGAACCACCGCCTACTGGTGTATTAATTGGAGTTTGTGGCAAACTGCTACCACTTACTGTTGAATTTCCGTCACTTGCAGTATCACAAGGTCCAGTTGTTACAGGATTTACACCAGGATTAGGAATATCTGGCCCTACTTTAGGATATCTTAACAAGAATCTGTACACACTACTAGATTTATATACAACTATTTTAATAAAATCGCCTAGAGACTTATCATAATTAATTCTAACAGCACCACCGTATTTTACACCAGTATTATTTGGTGCAGATCTGGCACTAATTTCAAAGTTTCTAATAACGCCTGCAATTCCTTGGTTTCTTCCGCCTCTTGCTTTGGCTTTTTGTGCATTTGATAATATATCTGACTTTTCTGCTTCTGTAAGTACACTTAAATTGTTTGCTTGGGTAGAACCTATTAAAGAACCTTGTGTAACTTGATCTCCTTGATATATTTCTATACCATCAGCACCACTATACATATCAAATAATACTTCTATAGTACCACTTGCACCTGGATTAAACAACCATTCGTCGTTTGTACCTGCATTTCCTTTGCCCCAGTCTCTTGTAGATTGTTCTATAAAGTCTTCCTGTATTAAGGAACTAGATGTTGATGTATTTCCTGTATCGGGCGGTGTTGTTGTTGCAGGATCTTCAATTGTTGCTGTTGTACTTAATGAATTTGATCTAGTACTTAAATGGAATCCAACAGAATTCCAATGGTTACTACCGTATTTTGCTCTTCCGCTTATATTTACTGTTTGCCCTGCTGTAACAGTAATTTCTAGTATTTGTCCTGGTCCAGAATAGTTTTGATCTGCTTTTCCTAAATATTTAGGTGTAATTTGTGTTCCATCTACAAATATCTTAGATGTACTTGCAGTATTTCTTGCAGAATAATATGCATGTACATAGAAAGTACCGGCATCACTAAATGTACAATTTAAACTAAATGTATTTGTACTTCCGTTATCAGCCCAAGTCATTGCACCTAACAATCCATCTGCTGGCATGTGTTTACTACCACCAAATTGTGTTACTTCACCTCTTTTAGGGCCGGTTGTTGCATAGTAACCAGAATATTGGCCTTGCCATGTTCTTGCGCCTTTACCATTACCTGAAGCACTTACACTTATAGTACCACCGTAATTTTTATTAATATATTTTTTACCGTTTCTATTTGTAACAGTTGAGGACACAGGTGGTGGTGCCGGAGCACAAATATCACATAATTTTACGTCTAATGCCGCAAATGCTTTAGTTGGATCTATAATTGGTGACCCTATATAGTCAGTTCTTTGTCTAGTTTTACCACTATTTTGAATATCATAAAGTGGTATTTGTGTATTTGGAATTACAGAACCTAATGATTTACCTGGAATTCTAGGATTTCTTAATCCAAAACCTGGATAATCACCTACTCTTGCTCTATGATCTCCTACAATTCCATCACCTGATACGTCATCTAAGACTTCTCCAGGGAATCCGTATTTAAGATCGTCTTCAGTTGCAAATGGCATATAACCTTTTAAGGTTAATCCTTCCATGTTAGGTGTTCTTGGCACATACGGGCCTGAACCTGCTATCTCTGTTGAAGGAATACCTGCATAAACCTTTTCACTACATTCAATGTTATTAAGCATTGGAATTGTAAGTCCGTCGTCATCTACTAACCCTCTTCTTAAATCTATTTGTCTATTAAATTCTTCTTTTATAGATTCCGGGGAGTTCACATTATTAATATTAATTAAAGAATTGTTTAATGTTATTGCACCATGATCCAATGTTGTAATTGTAGTTGGCATTCCTGCTTTAAACCTTCCGGCTTCTATATCTACACTTATTGATACATTAGTTGTAAAGTCTTGAGTTGCATTATAATATACACCAGCATTTCTTATTCTTTCATCTTTAGATACAGTCAGTCCTGCTGACCAATCTCTAAATTGTTCACTTGCATATGGATAAAATGCGAAAGAATTATCTACTAAAATTGTATTTGCAGTAACATCACTTACTCTGTAAACTTGGTTATAATATCTTGGTGTTGCTAAATGAACTGCAATACGTTTACCTGTATATGATACATTAATACCATGATCTTCTGTTGTATTAATAGTAATACCTTCTGGAATTATATTTCCAGTAGAGGCCACGTTTGCATTAAAAGGAGCATCAATCTTAAATGTATCTTTACTTGCACTTTCTACATAATAAAAACCTGAATATGCATTTGCATCTAATTTTACTAATTCTCCTGATGATAAATCATGATCTGTAGCAGTAATTTGTGTCTTACCGAATATACCATAGGATAAATTACCTGCATCTATATTTGCTGAAACATTTGATTGTGTAACGGTAAATCCAGTTATACCTACATTACTTATTACATGTCTTTGTGCATGTAATGGGTGTTGTTCTTCAAAAACAAATCCACTTATTCCTAAATCTGCTATTGTAACATATTCGTTATCAAAGTCATCTGTTAAATCTATATTTTGATTAGTTAAATCTATATCAATTGTTACTGTATTATTTGCAGTATCAACTTCAGATACTGTGAAAGAATTATTATTGTATAAATTATTTGTTGCTGTCAATCTTACTACATTATTTGCGGCAACTATTCCTGCACCATGTAAATTTATATTTGCTACGCCAAGTTTTAATTTACCTGTGTGTAGTCTTGTAAGAGTTATACTGGTATTTGTAGCAGGTAAATGTGTTGCTGGTAAAATTATATTACTTTCGTTAAAGAAGCTCACAGTACTATTTGCATTGGCATTGTAAACAGCCATTTCTAAACTTTCTAAAGGAATAGTTGCACTATTACCTGCATATATTACGTTTGCAAAATCGTAACTGTCATTTACTGTAAAACTAAGTGTTCTATTTGATTCTGAAGTATTATTAAGATTAGATGTATTAGACTTTGTAACATATTCAACATTACTTGTAGTGAATACTCTGTCTGTAATACTTGTTACAAAAAATTCTACCTGTTCACCGTTTTGTAAGGAACTTTGAGAACCTGTAATTTGTACTGTATTACTTCCTATAATATTTGCATCTGCATTTGTGTAACTGCTAATTGCAGGTGTAATATTTGAAATACTTACTACTCTTGTAGGTCCTATGTTTCCTATATTAGCAGTAATCATTTCTGCTCTACCAAAGTTTGAAATTTGTACAGACTTTCTTCTTACTATATCTTCATTTTGCCAAATAACAAATTCATCAGATAAATCTGCTTTCTTTATAACAAGAGCATAATCTAAGAATCTTGATAAATCATTTTCTAATAATTGATTACTGTCTACATAATTAAATAAACTTCTTTCTGTATAAAGATGTGCTGTTTCTGTTGCATCGTCTTGTTCTACAAATGTAATATTTCCTTGATTTGCTTGTTTTAATTTATATACGTTCCAATCTAAATTTTCACTTTTAGCAACGTGTATGAAGTCATTTCCTGTTGGCTTAAATCTTATATTATCCGCAAATAAATCTGCAACTCCGCCTAAATCAAATGCACTAAAATTAACATTTGATTCGTTAACATATCCTGCATTTGGTAAAGGATTGTATTTAGTATCTGTTATTCCTCTAAACGAAACGTTTCCTGTTTTAGGCCATAAGTTACTTTCTCTTACACCACTTGGCTTCTTAAGGAATCTTGTTGTATCATCTATATCAATTAAAATTACTTCATCGTCTTTTGCATCAGGTGTAATTTCAAATATTCTAACACTCTTAACATGAATTGCTATGTCATCGTTAGTTGTTGCTTTAACAGACAATGTACTACCTGGTAAGTCACCTAAGTAAGCATCTTCTAAATCAATTGTTGCTCTTTCTACAATATAAACATTTGAACCTGATAAAATTTGTTTATCAGGTAGTAGTCCAACATCTGGGAAAGTTATTGTTGTTGTATTGTCTACTTGATATCTTGTTTCATAACCTGGATTTTCTATTTTTGAACCATTTAAATATACATCTACAAAAGGATACACGCCGTCATATTCTGTAATGTTATTACTATCTAATGCTGTTGATGAGTTTACAATACCTGTATTAACAGCAAAACTTACTGAACTGTTTCCTATTACTGTGGAAGGAGCAGTAATTTGCCATCTGTCTCCTGCATCAAATACAAAATTACTACTTGCAATAGGTGTGTTGTCAACTGATACTATTATATTAGACTTTACAGTATTGTTTGCCACATTTACTGCATACCTTTGTCTTGGCTGATATCTACCTGCAGTAATATTTAAATTTGCTAATGTAGGTGCATGTCCGCTTATTGTAAAGTCGTTACCTGATATTTTTAATCCTTTATTAATAATTACATTACCGTTATTAGAAATATAATTTTCTATAGTATGTGCTGTAATGTTAGCATTCATATCTGCATTTGTATTAATAAGTGTTGCAACGTTGGCAAGGTCTGTAATACTACCTAAATTATATGTTGCCGCATCAGTACCTGCACTATAATTTCCAAAATGGTCTGTAATAGTTAGGCTTCCTAGTCCTGAAATATTTGCATTAGATGTGCTAAGAACATTACCGCTAGTGCTTTGAGTTACAGATGTTACAGTATTAGAAGATCTTGCATTTATTCTTGCTAATCTATTTGAAACATTACCTACACTAATTTCACCTGTAATAATTGTAAGTCCAGGTGTATCAGTATATCCTGTGCCTTGCTCTGTAATATTAATAGAGCCTATTAATCCATTGTTATCCAGTACGGCTGTTGCCTTTGCTGTTGTGCCTGTAGTAGGTTCTGTAATTAATACTTCAGGTACATCAAAGTATTTGTGTTTTGTATTTAAAACATCTATTCTGTCTACAACTCCTGTTGTATCTTCAGGGAAGGATAATGTAAACAGTTGTGGATCTTGTACAAAATCAGTTTTGTCTAATGCAAGTTCTACACTTTGATTATTTTCTAAATCTCCGAACGAGCCAACTTTAATAGCCCACTCATCATATATGTCCATGTCACCTTGTATAATAGCACTACTTCTTCCTATTCTACTTAAACTTGTTTTTGTTCCTTTGTTTTGTATAAATCCTTTGTAAAATTCAAACTGCTGATCGTCATCTATTTGTAATTCTGCTAAGTAATCTTTTTCTTGATACCCAAATAAATTTCTGGCTGTTTCATAAACTTGTTTTTCTACTGGAATAAATCCTAGTTCATGATACCTTCCCATGCTTTCTGCTAAATTATCTAAGTTAGGTTTAAGTGCATCGCCTTCAATTAGGAAACCTTCACTAATAAATCTTCCGTCCCAGTTTGCAGTTTTATTACCTTTAATTTTTATTCTAGATTGTTTTTGATTGTATAAAGGTATGTATAATGTATCAGCAAAATCTGTAACATTATCTAACACCATTGCATGTTCTATTTCTCTTGTAAATAAACATACAGAATAAATTTCTTTTCCAGTTGGTGGTATTATTTCAACTCTTAAATCTCGTCTATTGATTGCACACTCTTTAGGATTTATAGATTTGCCGTCTTTATCCATAATATTAAACATATTAAATTCGTTACGTTTAATTTTTGCTACAAATCCTTTAGTAGATTCAAAAGTTACCTTACTGGCCATTGGTGATAATTCTAAAGTATTATCTGTTTGCCAGTTTCCTTGTAACCAGAATAAGAATTGTTTTGCAGAATATAACCAGTCTCTTGTATCATTTATACTTCCATCATACTCACCGAATGTATATCCTAATTGCTTTTGATATCTTCCTAAAGATATTAAGAAATCAAATACATCTTGCTCTTTTGCATAGACAGTTCCGTATTCAACTTTTTTAATTAAGTTTGTTGTATCTAAAAATACAGCACCTTCTTTAAAATTAATTTGAGGGAGTTTATTTAATTTCTTATAAAGTAATGGTGAGAAGGTTGTTGCCTTTGGTACATATTCTTTTGCTTCATAATACACATCTTCATATCTAACAATAGTACCTTTATTATAAGATTTATTTGCCTGCCAATCTACAAAAGGATGTGCCTCTCCGCCTACTTGTACTTTTGAAGACCTTCCTGTGACGTCACTTTCTAAAATTTTGAAATGTCCTAAATTTTTATCGTAACCTTTAACACAATAACCTGCTGTTGTCTTTTGTATAATTACACCTTGGTATATATTTCTTGTTTTGTAAGGAGAATTATGAATATCTACTGTGATATTTTCTTGTGGTATTATTAAATTAGTACTACTACCTGTTGTACTAAATTGATCCATGGACATAGTCATAGTATCTTTGTCTATATATCCTGAGAATCTATATCCTAATTTAACATTTAAGTTTCTTAATTTTTCAACAAAATTAGTAACAACATCTAATCCTTGGAATTTAAGCCAACTATTAATAAACTGTGTGTACCCAATATTTGTTATAGAATTGCCGTTTGAATCTATATCACCGTGTATATCAAAGTGAGTACTGTCTAAGAATTTCCAATTTTTTCTTGTTATACTATTAATATATTTTTTATAGTTTGCTGGTGCCTTTGTAATTTTTGTAGGATCACTAAAGACTGTAGCAAATTTACCTGGACTTGCTAAACATAATAATTCTGCTATTGCAAACGGATATTTTACACTATATTTCCATGCATTTTCTACTGGTGCTCCGTCTCCGAATTTCCATTGTGTATCTAGATGTGCGCCTTCAGTAAGTAAAATATTTGTTGCTGACTCGCTTTTCCTGGCATACGTTGCCGTAGAACTTGTTAATGCTGTACCATTTTTATTTGTATCAATATCAAAACCTGTTCCTGCATAAAGTCCTGCATAAGTTAAAGGATCACTATCAAATGTTGCTGTACCACCGCCTACTGCGTATGGGAACATAGGTGTACCTGTATCGTCTATAGTTGCAACATAATATCTTATTGCTGTACCAGGAGAATCAGGCGTAACTCCGTATCTTGTATTCCACCTATCTGCATATCCGTTTATTCCGTTCTTAGTAGCATCTAATTCATAGTCCTGTACAAATTCACCTGTATGAGCTCCTTTGGGTCCTGTGCTTCTATTACCTGCTTTTAATTTAAATGCACTCTTAATGTTTGTAATAGCACTACTGCTATCCAAAGGATCTGTATAACCATAAGGACCGTAAATTGGTAGTCCGTCAAATGCCCAACCTATTACACCAGAGTGTGTTGTGCTATTACCCCAAACACTACTGTTACTCATATCTTCAGTTGGTATTGCTGTAAATATTGTACCGTCTTCTGTAGTTTTAGAAATATCTCCATTTGCTCTACTTGGTGCTGTTTGAAATCCTAGTTCATATATCCAAGTACCGTCTGTGTAAGTATCGGATAAAGGACTTGCTAATGGTAATCCATTTATTAATATTGCACTAGAGCCTTTTACTAATTCGTTATTAGTTGATGATTCATTACCAAAACTCAATGCATTGTAATCTATATTATTAGGTATTCTATATGTGGATGTAAAAATTCCCTGTTCTGGTACTGCTTCTGTTTGATCTATTAATCTTCTAGCATAGTTAGGTATATTATAACTTGTAATATATCTATGTACAGCATCATATTGTACATTTATTCCGTCTTCTGCAAGGAAACTTGTTGTTTTAAATCCTTGTGTTACATCTGGTTCAGTTGTTGTCCATACAATTCTAAATGTACTTACGCCTGTGCTAGTAATTTCTTTTGGTGTTTTTAAATTTGCATTAGCATCTACTGGCAACATTTCCAGTAAATTAATTCTTGTACCTCTAGATCTTCTACTAAATCGATTTAAAATATCTCTATATAATTCATTAGTTATGTTTTCTCTAGGGCCTTGTCTTATTATACCTTTCTCAAGGTCTTCCCACATAGGTCTATTATTACTTCCGTAATCACTATAAGTTGTTGTAATATATTGGCTATCCCACCAGTCTGGTTTCTGAATAAATCCTAGCATTTCCCATGGGTGAGTGTGCGGTCTTACTGTATCAAAGTAATATTCGTACCAGCCTCTCCAATGACCTGGAATAGTTCCAACTCCTGCTTTAGTGCCTTGGAAATTTTCTGTATAGTTCCATGTCCACGGATTATTGTTGTCGAAAAATTCATTTTTTACAGGGTCTACTTTGTTTTCTACTACCCAGTTTTCAAAACTTGTTTGCAGTAAATCATTGTAGAGGTCCCATGCTGGAGATTCTCTTCTCCATCTACCTTGTCTTATATCAAGTACATTTAATTCTGGGTATTCGTTTTTATCTCTGAATTCTGCTTTTGCAGAATTATAAATTCTTTTTTCAAACTCTAAAACTATATCATCTCTTTCATCGTTATAGATAGGCGTTCTACTACCGTCGTGCCCAACAATTAATACTTGTGCCTCTTGGAAAGTATTATCTGTAATCTTTTCAGGATAATACAAAGGATATAAACCCATTGTGCTTGGTGTAGGTGGACACTCTACACTATCTCTATCTTCGTTATAAATTTTAAATTCAATTTCGTCTAATAGTTCTGGAGTGTAATTTTTAAATGTTACTGTAAGAGGACTAAATGTAAGTGTGTAATCTTCACCAACAGTCAAAAGTGTTTTTATATTATCTCTTATGTAATAAACTAATAAACTGTTTTCAACTTTATCTAAGTCTAATGAAGTACTGATTGTATGTGATGCCAAAGTAATGTCATTTACAATTATAGACTCTTTACTATAATTGTCACCAAAAGGTAATATGTAAGTTTGACCAAATACATTTCTACCTACACTAAAAGATATTAAATTTCTTAATACTTTTTCAAGTATTTCTTCGTTTGAAAAATCTTTAAAATCTACGACATTGTAATAATCATTAAGTTCTTTAAAAAATCTCTTTTTATATTTGTTATATTCTGCACCATTAAATCTTAATGCATCTACAATATTATGCGGTTGGTCATCTAATAAAAATGCACCTAAAACTAAGTCTTGATTTGGTTGTACTATATCTGTTGCATACAATTCTTCTCTGGAAAGAGAACTAAAGTTGTTTACACTTAATGCATCTCCAGTAAAACCAGGTTGTTTTTCCATGTAATTTTTAAAATGCGGTAAAAACTCTGGCTCTGAAATCTTTGTAACTTCTTCTTTGAAAGGATTATTGCCCCATGCTAAAGGTAATTCATGTTTACTTTTATTTCCTATAACATCACTTAGTCCTCTAGAAAATACAGATATTTCAAATATGTCGCCAACTACAAAATTTTCTCTATCTATTTCTATTTTAAATCCATCACTTATATAAGTAAAATTATGGAATGCTTCTCCATTCTTTTTAACCCTTATATTCATACCGCTTGGGAAATCTGCTCCTGTTCTAGGCGAACATCCTAACTCAAATATTTGTTCGAAATTGTCAAACATTGTCCTAGTAATTTCAATTACTCTTTCTATTCGTTGTTGACTTTTCCATTGTGGATTTTTAAAGTTATTATGATATTGTGCTGTCTTTCCAATTTTAGCACTTATAGAACTAGTTCCTGTACCATCATCAGACGTTTTATATACTGATCTTAAAATTTTATAGTAGTAATAACCAGGAATTTCTGTTGGTGTTGTGCTACCTATAACTATGTTGTTATAAGTTTCTGTTTCCATAAAGTTTTCAAAACTTATTTCACTTGCATTTTTAAATGATCTAAATGCTAATGGTAAATTATAAATTTTATCTACTGCACCAGTTCCAACTTCAAAACCAAATATTTTATTACCTTTAAAATCGTTACTTGGGTATATTGTATTGTCGCCTAGGTATCTTAATTTATCATCGTAAAGTTTAAATAAAGGTGCTTGATTAAGTGTAGATTTAGTTTGTGCTTGTACTAATCCGTCATCATAATAAAATTCTTTTCCTATTTCTGCACTACCTGAAGAAACAAATACAGTATCTCCGCTATTCAATGTGCTACTTACACTTAAACTTATTGCGTTTGCATTTCCAGAATCAACACTAGCAACATAAACGTTTGCAGATACTTCTTTACTATCATTAGGGAATATTATTTTAGTACCAGTTTCTATAGTTACTGTATCAATAGCAACATTACTAGCATCTAAGCCAACTACTTCGCTGAAAAGTAATGTAGAACTAACGTCAACATTTCCTTTACTTGTAGAACCAACATTAAATAATTCTAAGTCTCTATCAAATTCTAAAATAGGCCTATCTGCCTGAGTAGTTTTTGCAGGTATATCGTCACCTGCATCTGTAAAGTTTTCTTTGTGATACCAAAAGTTTACCCTACTCCAAACATTTTTGTTTTCTGCACCTCTTCCTAATAAAACATAATCTTTACTTGTTTGCGGATTATTATATCCATTTGCATAATTTACATCTACTGGTACAAGTATAATACTTTCTCCTACACCTTCAACAATAAATTCTTTACCTACGTATGCATCAGTATCAATTACATAATCGCCTGAGAAAGTAACTTTCATACCGTTTTTAAATGCTTTACCACCTGATGGTGTGTATGAAGTCTGCCCTACAATATCTTTGTCAACATTTATTGGATCGTTTATACTACCTATAATTATTATTGCTGTAGGACCTGTTGTACTCCAATAATATTCTTGATAGTTTAAAAATTTGTTTAGTTCTATTGGCGGTAAGAAAGTTGTAAAATTAGTTTTCAACCATTGATTTTGTTCAAGTGTATCTACATTATAATTTTTTAAGGTGTCTACAAATTCATCATAAAAAATAAAGTTTTCACTTACGCCTGTATTAGCATTAGTATTATTAATTGTAGGTAGTAAACTATAATATTGTTTTTCTATATCATCTTCGTATATCCAAGTACCGTCTACAAGTTTATCCTGTGATGTTTTCTTTCCTACAAATCCACTAATACTTTCTACATTTGCTTTACTATATAATTGTTCAACAGTACCTTCAAAGAAATTCTTTATGGTATCAGTCTGTAGAATTGCGGGTAACTTATTGTAAATTTTATCTGCCATTATTAATTAGCCAATGTAGTTTTAGTAATTTTATCTATAATCTCAATATCAGAAACCTTTGCTGTATTAACAAAGAATTCATTGCTTTCTGCTTTTATTTGGAATAAGTCTCCAAATTTTCCAGAATTATTTTTCGGTACAATAATAATACTACCTATTACACCACTTAGTTGTTGGTGTACAAAACTACTTAATTCTGTAAAGTAGAAGTTTTCACCGAATTCCCAATTGGAAACATTAAAGTAATTATTGAATGCTTTTATAACTTTGGTTTTAATTTCATTATCACTTAATGTTGTACCTGCAAGTTTAACAACTCTAAATTTAGCCTGTACACTTTCATCTGCATCGGCTCCAAATAGCCTCTTAAATTTTGCACTTTTATATACTAATGTGTCACTAGCATTTTTAAAGTCCTCTAAGGTTTGGAACTCGTTTGATAACTCCTCACTAGTAGGTGCTAGTGGGAAAGGAGTACCTGGTACGTTAATATATTTTTGTATGCTTGTATTGTATGCATTTGTTAAAACTAACATTTCAACAACATTACTAATACTTGGGTCTATTCTTACATCGTTTGGTGCTTTGTGGTCCCACTTCATTACACACGGCCTTACATCTGGTAATCTTGTATTTTGATCTTTACCTCCACCAATTTTTACAAAACAATCTGTTGATTCTACTAAACTTATATTATCAGGATCTGTACTACTTCTAGTCATTACGTAGAATTTTTCGTTTTCTACAACATAAATTTTTATACCAAAATATAGATTTGCTGTATTTTCAAATTTTTCTGCTAGTGCTAAAGTATCAACAATAATATAATTTACTGTACTCCATTCTACAGGATCAGAATAACTTATAGGTGATATTGTTGCTGGGTTACCACTTGCTTGAGTATTGTCCCAATCTGTTTCTCCTCTCCAATCTAGTATCACACCACTTACTGGTCTATCATAAACATACCCATCAAAATCTGAATAGTTTTCAAATATTATAAGATCTGTACTTGAAACAAATTCGTTAAATTGGAACGGTTTATCTGGAACTAGGTCACCATCTGAATCTACTGGTGCTACCTTTACTTTTCTGTTGTCTGTATATCCATCAGAATATTTAAATACATCTGAAATTTCATAAACTATATCTTCATCTAATCTATCTTTAGCAGACTTGTACTCAACTAAAATTTTATCTCTGCTTATAGCACCTGTTGTATCAGTTGCAAATAAATGAAAGTTATCATCTAAATTAGAATAAATTAATGTGCCTGTTTGTGCCGTAGCATTTGCATTTGTTAAAAGCAGTCTTCCTGTATTAGTAGGTATGCTGGTATTAGAAAGTGTTAAGCCATCTATACCATAAGAATATATGTTTGAATTACCGTGATAAATTTCTGTCAATCCTGTAGCATTGTTATACTGTTTAAATGTAATATTTCCATTGTTATCAAACAAATTATATCCGAATGTAGTATTATCAAATGTAAATGTTAAATTGCTTGGTAATTTAGAAATACGGCCATCGTTATTAGATAACGTTACGTTATTTGTAGAAATATTTCCGTCATCAAAATAAGGATTTAAAGAAACATTTGCCGCATTTACAAATCTATTAACTGCAAGAATGTTTGCTGGTGTATGAGTATTTGTAACAAGGTCACTTCTCATAATTCCAAAAGTACTTTGCCATGTTACATTTACGTCAAACCATTTAATATCTCTTGTTCTTAATGCTATGTTTGTTCTTAAACCATTGGGGTCGTAAAATGCAGAATTATCTAAACTTTGCCATGCATCTGCAACATTATCACTATTAGAATCTGACCAAACAAAACTTTCTGTAACTCCTGGTTTGAAATTTAATGTATTAAATGTAATAGTATCTTTAACTGCTTGAGTAGTATTGTCTGTAACTTTTACAGATTTTACATTATAAAATTTTAAATCGTTTGCACTTTGTACCACATAAGATAAGCCTCTAATAGATACATCATATTTGAAACTAGTAGTATCTATAGGACTATATTCAAATAAGATTAACCAACTATTATCTTTTCCTGATAATGTTTTATCTTGAGCATTTTGTATATCTAAAGAACCTGTTTTAAGCAAATCTGCATTACTTATTATGTAGTATGATTGTGCTGTTAAGTCAAAGCCTAAACCAAATGTACTTTTTCCGCCTAATGCTGTCTGTATAAGTGTTTTTTCTGCATTTGTAAATGTTTTTCTTAAACTAGCAATTACTTCATCAGCTCGCCAATTTGCATTAACTTTATCACTTAATGTCCAAGGTCCTATACTTGTACTTAATCCACTAGATAAAGCACCGTTGTTTTGTACACTTGTAACTCTTACCCATTTATAATTTGCTATATTAGTAGGATCAACAAATTTAATAAAAGTATTTTCTTGGAATACCTGTGTTGATGCTGTATTGTTTACCATTACCACAGTATTTGCACTACTAAATGTTTCAGTCATATAACCTGTTGTGCTTTGAGTTGCTACCGGTAAAGGATTCCATCTAATATTTAAGGTATCTGTTGAGAATTTAGTTGGAATATAATTGCTCCATTTTTCTCTTAATGTATCGTATATTACATTATTTAATCTTTGTTCTTGTAAGTATTTTACAACGGTATTGTCCACAACTTCTGCAGGTGTATTGTTGTCACTTACTACAATAGATTTTGTTAAAGGGTCATCGTCTTTGTATAAAAAGCCATCTTCGGTATATGTCTCAACACTTTGAAATGTTCCTGTTGGGTCATTTATATCTATGTATCTACTATGCCCTGCATGTGTTCTATTTGTTGCTTTGAGTTTAATAATATTTGATGATTGGCTCAAAGGAAACACATTATAATCTTGTGCTGATACCATTCTATTTTGTGTATAGAATGTTTGCGGAGCTCTTAATTTTATATTTTGTAAACTTTCTGCAGGTAAACTATTATTTACTGTGGATTCTAATCCAAACGTAAATGTTAAATCATA
>Ga0163111_10000502_pt1 | contig 23458 bp, 25 predicted proteins | sample CRUFie1St18metaG_FD_109645 | JGI IMG/M metagenome (GOLD analysis project Ga0163111, IMG submission 109645) | Marine microbial communities from the Costa Rica Dome - CRUD Field 142mm St18 metaG | ecosystem: Environmental > Aquatic > Marine > Oceanic > Photic zone | place: Costa Rica: the Eastern... | reverse complement strand
TAAAATCTTTTAGATAATCAACTTTATTAGTCGTTTTTAGTTTCATGAAATAGTGGCGTTATTATCAATTTTATTTCCTTGAAGAAATTGTTGAATATTCATAGACTTTTTACCTTCTAGTTGTAGATTTAAGATAGCTAAAAATCTACCATTGACTGCGATCTGGAAATTTTTTTTATTGTCTGTATGAATATAAAGATGTGGTTTTTCAGTCTCTTCTCCAATTTTTGTTAAATGAAGTTTAATTCTTTTTTTGTTGTCATTAATATTTAATGTAAACCAAGCTGATGGAAAAATTGAAATATCTTTTAATAATGAGAATATAAAAATATTTAAAAGCGGCAAGACTCATCAGAGGAGTTTTGATATTCCAAGAGCCAGCAAGCTTACTGGGCAAATATCCAAACAAATAATTAATACTCCAGAAAACCAACCTATTCCTCTTGTAGATAAATATTCTTTGATTTCTCTTGATCTCTATAGTTGCATATCTAAGAACAACACAAATAAATTTAAAATTGATTTTGATTTTCCATATTCATAATGATTAAACAGCTAGAAATTCAATTTAAAGAGAAACTATTTTTTATAGCATCTTCATTATTTCTTGTATTAGTAGAAGTATTCTTTTGGAGTCAACTTGCTATTTTGTTGGGGTCTGAAGATCTTAATTTTTCTCAAAATTTTCTCGATTTGCTTAATAGAATTGGTTTGGTAAATATTTTTATATTTACAGTTATATTAAGATTCATGCTAAATAACTTCCATGTCTGGTTAATACATCATATAGGTTTTGGATTTCTTAAAAAGCTGAGAAATGATTTAGGACATTCATTAATAAATTCAAATTTTGAAAGTTATGAGAAAATTGGAAAGGGCAGATATACCTCTAATATCGTTACTAATTCAGGTATTTATGTAGATTCAATTTTATTAAATAAAATGAAAATATTCACTGATTTTCTGCAGCTACTTAGCGTTACTTTTGCAGTAATTATTGTATCAGGAATTCAATCGCTCATAATTATTGTAACTTTATTAATAATTGCATTTATAGGTATATTCTCTCTACGTAATTTATTTAAAAAATGGAGCGCTACAATAGTTGATTTAACTAATAAACTAAACAAATCTACTGATTATCTTCTGTTTGCACTTAAAGAAATTAAAGTCAATAATTTTGGAGATGAGATTAAAAAATTTAATTCTGCTATTTATTCAAAAATTTCAAGAACCCAAATTTTTATAAGGTTCACACAAATCTCACCAAGATTTGCAGTTGAAACGTTATTTTATTTATTCATAGGCTTTTACATGATGAAAATTTTCTCTGCAGGCTCAGATAATGCCATAAGTCTTGCTGCACTTTCTTTTTACTTAGTCGCTGGCATGAGAGTTATGCCATTAATAAATCAGATGATGATAGCTTACAACGGAGTAAGAGCTGGAGAAGGTCCAGCTAGACAGCTTGAGATAGATCTATCATTACTTCATGAGGATGATAACCAAAGTCATATTAAATCATTAGATAACAGTGAAAACGTGCTTATCTGCAAAAATATAGCTTATTCATATTCCAAAAAAGAAGTAATTTCAAATTTGTCTTGTGAATTTTCAACTGGTGATATTGTGCATATATCTGGAAAATCTGGAAGTGGCAAAACAACGGCTGTAGACCTATTTTTAGGTTTGCGTAAGCCTTCCAAAGGCAAAATATATAAAAGAAAGAATCTTGACTCTTTTTACGTTAGTCAACACCCATTTTTTCCTTCTGCAAATATAGAAGACTACTTTAAAACCTTGAATCCTACAGTTGTTTGGGAAGATATATCTCAAATACTTATTTCTTTAGGCCTTAAAGATTTATCCCAAAATCAAGATTATTATCTTGGGGAAGGGGGCTCAAATTTATCTGGAGGTCAAAGGCAATTATTATCTCTCTGTGCAGCAATAATAGTTAAGCCAAAAATTTTAGTATTGGATGAAACAACATCAGGACTTGATGCAAAAAGTGAAAAAATATTTTTAGATTATGTTTCAAAATATTTTTCTGAATCATTAGTCCTCTTTATCTCACATAGAGAATCTTCTGCAACTATATGTAATAAAAAGCTAAAATTTCCTTTATGAAAAACAATAATATACTAATAGTCGGATCAGGTATTATTGGTCAAGAATATTCTAAAATTTTCACCACACTTGGTATCGATGTCACAATTATTCAAAGATCTAAAAATATAGAATTCAAAAATAATAAGTTAAGTAAAATTAAAGATGATCTTTATGATTTGCCAGTTTCAACTATAAAGAAATATTCACATATTATAGTAGCTGTTCAGCCAAGAAATAGTTTTGAAGTGGTAAATTATCTTCTCAACAATACAAACGCTGACATTTTAGTAGAAAAACCATTAGCACTATCAAGCCAAGAAATTAAATTATTTGATGAAATGATTTTTAACCAGCGTATATATATTGCTTTTAATAGAAGAAATTTTGAATCAACAATCTTAATTAAAGAAAAGTTAGATAAATCAAAACTTTTGTCAGTAAATGTTTGTGTCACTGAATTAGAAGATAGGATTATTGGTCATGCTACAGAAAAAGAAAAATGGGGCATTTGTAATACAATACATATGTTTGATCTCGTATTTTATTTAACAGGTATGCCGAAAAATTATGATATCTATAGAAAAGTAAGTGACGGAAAAAATTTTATTCAATTATATTCTTCAAGTGGAGACCATTTTCTGAATATATCTAGTGGCGGAGCAGGAAATTGGGGAATTGATTTCACCACAACAGATGAAAAATACTTTATGAGACCAATTGAGACACTAAAAATACAAAAATTAAATAGTGTAGAGTTAACTGATATTAGCTTAAATTATGATGAATATAAGCCTGGTTTCTTACATCAATCAAAACAATTTTTAGAAAAAGATAGAAATGCCTTTCCAAAATTTGCATACTATTTGGAGCTTACAAACTTTATAGAAAAGTTTTATAAATATTGACTCATAGATGTTTCAAAGATTAATTACAAACTTAAAGTACTATTTTGATTCAACTCTTCAGCTAGATAAAAATCATGACCTAAATGAAATTTGCCAATTTTTATTGCCATCAGCAAATATCGACCATGATTTATATAAAGAATCAGGGCTTTTGGTAGCTAGGAATATTTTAGATATCAAAGAAATAGATCTATGGCGCACTACTATAGAAAATGAAATCTGCAGAGAAGACTACAAATTTCTTCATAATAAAAAAAATTATTGGCTTACTAATTTATCAAACCTATCTGTTGGAACAGATATTATATCTAATGAAGCAATCCTCGATATTCTTGATGAACTAATTGGAACGAAAAGAGTTTTTGTTGGGCATGATTCTGTCTCTGTAGATTATTCTGTACCAGGGCTCCATGATGATCAAAATAGCCATAGGGAACTTTTTGGTGAAAAAGTTTATGAAGATTTCTCTACAACAAGAGTTCTTTTCAATTTGAATTCTCCAAACTCAATGCCACAGAGATTCGGTTTTGTTCCAGGATCTCATCTAAGAGCTACAAAAAAAATTGATTATGATTTTGCAAAAAGAAATATTGAGTGGGTTGATGTTTCGCATGGTTCAGTTGTTTTCTTTGATCCTAGGGTAATTCATAGCGCAGTTGCTGGCTCTCAAAAAAAATATATGGTTGTACTAACTTATGATAATGAAAATCAATATGTAAAAGATATATATGACTACACTTTTAGTGAAAGAGGCCAAGGCACAAGTCCAAAAGAAGAGCTGTTTTGGAAAAAGCTAGATGAAAAGTCACTTAAACCAAAATTTATTGATTCATTTAATGAGCTCTAAACCAATTAGAATAATTTTAGATTCCCATCAAGGCGAGTTATACAACTTAGCTCCAATGCTTTTTTTTTGGATCCAAGAAAAAAAATTTACTAGTACTAATTTAGAGATTATTTATGTTGGTCACCAGATGACTAATAGCCAAATTGAATCTGGACTACAATTCCTCAAAGGCAGAATAGATTTTTCTTTAGTTAATTTTGAGTTTGTATCTAACAGAAAAAACTTGTTACAAAAAATAATTTCATTTTTATCTTTTCTTTTATATATATTTGTAAATCCAAAGGCTTGGATTACTTTAGTGCCATATGATCAAAAAAGAATTTTTTATTTTTTTGTAAATTTTGCTTCTTTAAAATTAATAGCCTTTTCACACACCTCCGGCTATGAAACCTATTCTAAAGGCTTCTACCACCAAAAAAACTTGAGATATTCTAAGGATTTTCCAATCTTGATTAAAAGTAAAGAAGGAAAAGAATATGCCAATGCTCTTGGCTATAGCAAATATATAATTTCAGGTAATTATAATAATTTAGAGGCATATCAGAATCACATTACCAAGAATATTCAAAGTAAAAATGATATTTGTATTTTCTCATATGGTAAACAAGATAAAATGTTTAAAGATCAATCTTGGGAAGAGACACATCTTGAAATATTTAGAGCATTGCAAAATTGTTGTATTGAGGAAATTTCAATTAAACTTCATCCAAGTCAGAATCGATCAGATATTTTTGAATTAATAGATAAAAATAATTTAAATATTAATATAAATTTTCTTGAAGGAAATCCAATACTAGCAGCTTATTCATTTGAAAGATTTATTGCTGTTCTCACATCAGCTGGACATCATGCAATTGATTTAAATAAGCCTGTTTGCTGTTATGCAAGCTCAAAAATGAGAGATGAGGTAAGAGCTTTTGGTATTGATCCTTACCCTTATTCGCAATTCAATGCTGAAGAAATAAGCTCACAAAAAAAACTTGAAGATTGGTTAAAAATAATTAGACCAGCAAACAATCTTAAACGAATCCATAATGATGAGTATTTCCTAAATTTTGAAGAGTTATGCAAAAAATTATAAATTTAAGATCAACTATTTTTGAGTATAGCTTTGTATTCATAGCCTTAATTTTTTCTGGCTGGATAACAGTTTACCCTTACGGTGGCTACATTAATTTATTTCTTATTATTTCAATTCTAGCTTTAACTAAATTTGATGTTCTAAAGCATTTTATTTTTCTTTCTCTATCAATCTTGATAACTAGTTATTTACTATTCCCAAGAGAATTTGGTAATCCTAATACAGCTTGGCTTTTATCTTTATACTCTTTTTTATTGTTGATCTATTTGACTAGAGATCAGATATTTTCAATTTTTGAAAAATACATAAACACTATAATTTTTCTGTGTTACTCAGCTCTATTTATTAGAGTTGTTACTTTTTTTATTCCTCTTCCGTACATATTTGTCGATCTTGACCCTCAATTCTTTAAGTTATATTGGCCATTTCATGTTGAACGAACAAATTTAGCAACTGCAGGAACAGATGCTTTGATAGGAAGTTTTAGATTTCACGGTCCTTTTTTTGAGCCCGGCACTATAGGATATGTAATTGGTATTTGTTTATTTGGAGCAAAGAATAAATTTCAATTGTTTTCCTTAATCTTTTTTGGCTTTTTAAGCCTCTCATTTGCATTCTTTTTCCTTTTATTTTTCTATTTGCTTGAAAGGTTTGTAAACAATAAGAACTTTACTCCTATTTTAATAGGGATTTTTATTTTCATTGCGCTATATTTGTCATTAGACCAAAACTCTTTCATTTATGATTCTACTTTTGGGAGATTACTTGGTGATTCAGATAAAGTTCTTGACACAAGAAATAGTGTTTTTGAAGCTGAGCAAATTAGACTTTTTAGAGAGATTGTATTTGGGAATCAATTCAATTTATTTTTTGGAGTTGGTCATGATTTACCAGGATCAGGGGGTTCTTATAGGGTGTGGATTATGTCTACTGGAATACTATTATCCTTACTTTTTTTTATTTTCTTTGGATATATTCTTGAATCAAACAAGATGTTTGATTTAAGCAAAATATTTTTCAGATTAGTCTCATTAGCTACACTTTTCTATATTCTGGGAAACTGGCTCTCCATTATATTTATATTCCTTTTTTGCATAAGATCGTCAACTATATCTGATAAGAATAAAATATAATCATCACTTATGGCTAGAAAGTTTCTTTTAATGATTCTATACGATTTGCTGATTTTCCCAATCCAAGCTTTGATCAATTTTTTTTATGAAGGCAATAAACAAAATCTAAAATTCTTGCTTAATTCAAAAAATAGATTGGCTTTTGATAATGATGAGCTGCGCATTTTTATACATCATTTTGCCCCAAGAGGCTTAAGCTCAAAAAAAACAATAGATAACAAGATATATAACGTGGGGATAGGCAATATTCTTAAACAAGCTAATTCTCTAAATCTGGATTGTTGGGTATTTGTTGCTGACTCTGATAATGATTATTATGCTAAATTAGCTTTAAAATATCCTTCATTAAAATTCTTTAAAACAAATAGTGCTTGTCTTGATTTTGGTTCATATATTGATGGAGCAAAAAAAGAATTATTAGAAACTGATTCAAAGGTTAAGTATTACTGCATGATGAATGACAATATTGATTGTAAATCAGACTTAAAGACATTTTTATATAATTCAGTCTCATCATTTAATAGAATCCCATCTTTAAGCTTAATAGGGGTTGGCACTAATTCAGAAGTAAGACAAAGCATTCTGCAGAAAGCTTTCCACCCTCATATTCAAACTTTTTGTTTTGTAGTTAAGAAGCAATTGTTTAATAATTTTTTTAAAATTAATGATATAGAAAAAATTAAAAGTACAAAATTTTTCAAGAAACAAATAATTTGTAGAATTTTTGAGCAAGGCTTAAGCTCATTTTTATTAAAAAAAGGGTTAAGTTTTGCAATATTTAAAGATAAGCAAATCATTCTATACAATAGAACTGTGAGACTAATAGATTTAAAAAAAGACTGGTTTATGGTGAATGGAGACTCAAGAATCAAATCTAATAATCCCTTTTTAATAGATAGGGGCATAAATGAATAGTTTGCCAATTATTTTTTTAATACCTTTTAGGTCTGGTTCAAAAGGCCTTAAGAACAAAAATATTAATATTTATAAAGATAAGCCCTTATTTAGGCATAGTACAGATGTTGCTCTTGAAACAAAATTAGGAAATGTTTACGTATCAACAGACTATGGAATTGATGAGTTAGAAGGGTTGTCAAAAGATGTAATTTTTGTGTCTAGGCCAGTTGAATTGGCTTCTGATGAAGCAACTATGTCAAGTGTGGTGCTAAATTTCTTGGAAAATAATGTCTCCTCAGAAAGTATAGTAATTTTATTGCAAGCAACTTCACCCAATAGAACAAAAAAACATATTTCTGAAGCAATAAATAGATTCACTAATAATTCATTTGATTTAGTAATGTCAGTAACAGAAACTCCTAATGATTTACTAAAAAGTGGTTTAATAAGTGGTGATGGTAACTTTGCATCTGTAAATAATATTGATTACTGCTTTTCTAACAGACAAAATCTGCCAAAAACTTATAAGCCTAATGGTTCAATATATATCTTTAAATCTTCGTGGTTTAAAATTAATAAAAATTTTAGTACTAGTAATATTGGTGCTTTCATCATGGATAATAATAGCTCATTAGACATAGATCAGATCGAGGACCTCGAATATGAAAATAAATGAATTGAATATTGGCGACCAATTTAAACCTGTGATAATTGCTGAAATAGGAATAAATCATGGTGGTGATCTAAACGTCGCAAAGAAAATGGTAAGTGATGCTGTCAGTTCAGGTGCTGACATAATTAAGCATCAAACTCATTTTGTTGAAGATGAAATGACTGATGAAGCTAAACTTACGATTCCACCGAATGATAAGAGATCTATTTGGCAAATAATGGATGATTGCTCTTTAAGTGCTGAAGATGAAATTAATCTTAAAGAATTTACTGAGAACTTAGGTGGAATATACATATCAACCCCCTTTTCCAGGAAAGCTGCTATTTTTTTGAATGATATTGGAGTGCCAGCTTTTAAAATTGGGTCAGGTGAATGTTGTAATCTTCCTTTAATAAGATTAATAGCCTCTTATGGAAAGCCAATAATAATGAGTACTGGAATGCATTCTGTAGAAGAAATAAAGCCAGCAGTATCCATATTTGAAGAAAATAAAATTCAATATGCATTGTTAGAATGTACAAACTTATATCCGAGCCCTCCCGAGAATGTTTCTTTGAAAGGCATTACTGAACTAAAGAATAATTTTCCCAATGCTGTAATTGGCTTTTCTGACCATAGTTTAGGGCCATATATGGCATTATCATCTATCCCTCTGGGAGCAAGAATAATAGAAAGACACTTCACAGATAGCATGGATAGAGATGGTCCAGATATTGTTTGTTCAATGAACCCAGAAGAGCTCAAAGTCATTAAGAAAAGATCAAATGAAATATTTATTGCTTCAAGAAACAAAAAACAAAAAACAAAAGAAGAAGATGATGTTTTAAATTTTGCTAGATCAAGTGTCGTTGCTGATAAAGAGATAAAAAAAGGTCAGATTATAAGTGCCGAAGATGTTTGGGCAAGAAGGCCTGGCACTGGAGAAATACCTGGATCTGAATTTGATAAAGTAATAGGTAAAACCGCTCTTAAAGATCTTAGCTTTAATCAACAAATTAAATGGTCAGATTTGAAGTAATCAAATATTTGGTAATGACATCCATATGACCAATAGAATCATCATATCTCATGTACAAACTGGATGGAATTTACTTCTATTGCTTACCTATGCCAAGGAGAATAACTTAAAAAAAATCATAGTTCTTAAAGAGAGAGATATTACATTAGATAACTTTCTCCATGAAGATAATACTGTATTTGAAAGTATCGAATTCCATGATGTTTCAACTATTAGAAATAAAATTCTTCTTTTCTTGAAAATTAGAAAAATAAAAGACATAAAATTATTTTTGAAGTTTACAAATTTTTCTTTTTTTGGACAATTCCTTCAGAAATTTATCAATTTTAATAATTCAATTTTTTTAGATGATGGAACAGTTTTCTTAAATATTTTGGATAAATCCATAACATATACCAATAGCATGAAGACCTTCTTTAAAAAATTATTATGGCCAAAAGGATATAAGCCTAGTTTTTCAGAATTTAAAGATGTTGATGTAGCTTATGTCTCAAACCTTTCAATTGTTTCAAATAAATTAACTAGATTTACGACAAAGTTTATTGATGTTGGTGACTTTTTCTCTTACGAAAGTATGAAATACATTTGTGATAACTGCTTTTCTTATGAAAAGGAGATTAATTTATGGAAAAAAGAAATGGAAGAAAAAGATACTCTAGTTTTGGGTAGTTCATTGGTAACACATAATTTTATAGACAAAGAAGACTATAGAAAAATAATTAAATCTAATACACTAAGTGAAAATTTTATTTACAAACCACATCCGAATGAAGGCACTGTAATGAAAGATTTGAATTCATCTTTGGTATCTAGTGGGTTACCAAACATACCAATAGAAATGTTCTTAGTACATTGCGCACCAAAAAAAATAATTTCATTTGGAAGCACTACTTCTTTTTGGTTAAAGTATTCAAATCTAAATATAGAAAGTAAAATTTTTATGATTGAGGATTTTTTTACCCCTGCCTTAATTAATGCTTTAGATGGTTTGGATGTGGAAATGATTTCTTACCAAGAAAAATCTTAATCATGTTAATATCTGTATAACTTTCAAACATAGTGTACAAAATAGATGACATATCCATATCAATAGTTTCTCATGGCCATGGAAAATTTATAAAAAAGTTTCTTTTAGATTTTAAAAAAAACCCTAGTTTCAAAAAAATTAAAATAATTCTAACTTTAAATGATAGAAATGAGGATTTTGAGATTGATAGTGATTTAAACCTAGAAATTATAAGAAATCTAAACAGTAAAGGTTTTGGTGAAAATCATAATAATGCATTTAAACAAATAAACACTAAATTATTTTTTGTTATAAATCCTGATATAAGAATAAAAGAAAATTTCTTTCAAAGTATTATTGACGAGCTTAACCAATTAAACTCATTTGGTGTTGCAAGTCCAAGAATTATTTCTTCATCTGGTAACTATACAGACCATGTTAGAGAAAACCTGTCTATTTATTCTTTAATAAAGAGGCACATTCTTAAAGATTTCTCTGTGAAAATTAAAAATAATCAATTTTTTTGGCTTTCAGGATGTTTTCATATTTTTAAACAAGAAACTTTCAAAAAACTTCATGGATATGAAGAAAAATATTTTATGTATTGTGAAGATTATGATATCTGTGCAAGGCTACATCTTGAGAATTTAGAAATCTCTGTCTTAAAAAAAATAATTGCAGAGCATGATGCACAGAGAAGCAGTAGACGTTCTATATATATGTTGTTATTACACATTAAAAGCTTGATACAATTATGGTCTAGTGCGTTATTTTGGAAAATAAGCTTTAAAAAATAAGAATATGAATATCTTTGTTACTGGTGGTTATGGCTTTATAGGTAGTGCTGTAATAAGAAATCTTCTTACAAATCATTCTCATAAAGTGATAAACATTGACTCTTTAACTTATGCAGGAAATAAGAATTCCATCCCAGATGCATTAAAAGAAAAAAATTACGTATTTGAAAATGTAGATATTTGCAATAAAGAGGCAGTAAGAGAAATTTTTCTAAAATATAAGCCTGATAAATTAATGCATCTTGCCGCAGAAAGTCATGTTGATAGATCAATAGATAATCCTGATCAGTTCATAAATACCAATATTATTGGCACATACAATCTTCTTGATATATCCCTTGAATACTTTAATTCTTTAGATGATAAGAAGAGTTTTTTATTCCAGCATATCTCTACGGACGAAGTTTTTGGAGATCTTGAAATAGGAGAAAAAAAATTCACTGAGGATTCATCTTATATGCCTTCTTCACCTTATTCCGCATCTAAAGCTAGTGCTGATCACCTGGTAAGAGCTTGGCATAGAACTTTTAGGCTTCCAACTATTATTACTAATTGCTCTAATAATTATGGACCATATCATTTTCCTGAAAAATTCATTCCACATGTGATACTTAATGCTTTAAGCGGAAAGCCCATTCCTATATATGGGGATGGCCAACAAATAAGAGATTGGTTATTTGTGGATGATCATAGTGATGCGCTTATAGAAGTTATGATGAATGGTGTTGTTGGAGATACATATCTAATTGGCGGAAATAACGAAAAAACTAATTTAGAAGTAGTTGAAACTATATGTAATATTCTAGATAAGCTTATAAAAGAAAAGCCTGATGGCATAAAAAGCTTTAGCGAGCTTATTTCATTTGTGAAAGATAGGCCTGGACATGATTTGCGGTATGCTATTGATTCGTCAAAAATTACCAAAGAATTAGAATGGTTGCCAAAAGAATCATTTGAAACAGGAATCTATAAAACAGTAAGTTGGTACCTTGATAACGAAATATGGTGGAAAAGCATATTAAAAAATAGCTACAATCTAGAAAGGTTAGGAAAAAATGAAGATCAATAAAGGTATTATTCTAGCAGGTGGCAGTGGAACAAGGCTCTATCCGCTTACAAAAGTAATCTCAAAACAACTTTTGCCTATTCATGATAAACCAATGATTTATTATCCATTATCTGTTTTGATGATGGCAAGAATAAAAAATATTTTAATTATTTCAACTCCTCATGACTCAGATAGTTATAAAGAACTTCTTGGCGATGGTTCAAATTTAGGTATAAATATTGAATATAAGGTTCAAGAAAAACCAGATGGAATTGGAAGCGCATTTAAGATAGGAAAAGATTTTATTAAAAATGAACCTGTATGTTTAATCTTGGGAGATAATATTTTTCATGGTTATGATTTTTCAGATATTTTAACTAGTCAAATAAAAAAGCAGAACGAGGGTGCAACTATTTTTGGGTATCAAGTATCTGACCCTTCAAGATTTGGAGTTGTTGAATTTTCAAAAGATGGAAAAGCCATTTCAATTCAAGAAAAACCAAAGAAACCTAAGTCAAATTATGCCGTTGTAGGTTTATATTTTTATGATAAACATGTTACTAAAATAGCTGAAAAGATTAAGCCCTCACCAAGGGGCGAGCTAGAGATCACAGATATCAATAAAGACTATCTAAAAAAAGGACAATTAAAGGTAGCAACTCTTGGCAAAGGTTTCGCATGGCTTGATACAGGAACTCATCAATCATTATTAGAAGCTAGTCAGTTTGTAAGTACTGTCGAAAAAAGGCAGGGAAGCAAAATTGGTTGTATTGAAGAAATTGCCTACAAAAATCATTGGATCAATAAGAAACAAATAAAGAAAGAGGCATTAAAATTAAAAAATACAAAATATGGAGAATATCTCCTAGAGATAGTTAAAAAATAAATGGAAATAATTCATACAGCCCTAGAAGGTTGCGTAGAAATTGAACCAAAAATTTTTTCAGATGAAAGAGGCTTTTTTCTTGAGACATTTCAGAAAGAAAGATACAAAGAATTAGCAGGAATTGACTTAGAATTTGTGCAAGACAATCATTCAAGATCCTCCAAAGGGGTGTTAAGAGGATTGCATTTTCAAAAAAATAAGCAACAAGGAAAGCTAGTAAGAGTTGTCGAAGGCCAGGTATTTGATGTGGCTGTAGATATCCGCAAAGATTCTGAAACCTATGGGAAGTGGCACTCAGTAATCTTGAGTGCTTCTAACAAAAAACAATTTTATATTCCTCCAGGCTTTGCACATGGTTTTTATGTAATGTCTGACACAGCTGATTTTGAGTATAAATGTACTGACTATTATGATTCTTCAGATGAGGGTTGCATCTTATGGAATGACAAGACTCTTCGAATAGATTGGCCTTCAGATGAGGTAATAGTTTCTGAAAAGGATCAGAATGGAATGCATTTTGATGATTTAAATTGAAAATTTTATTATTTGGAAAAAATGGACAGCTAGGTAAGTCAATTGCCGAAGAACTCAGATCAAGAAATATAGATTTTGTTGCTCTCTCAAGAGATGATATTGATATTACAGATTACAAAGCTTTAAAAAAATCTTTCAATGAGCATAAGCCAAATATTTGTATCAATGCTGTTGCTTATACAGATGTTGATCAATCAGAAGTCAATACTACTTATGCAACAAAAGTTAATAACATTGCTGTTTCAGAGATAGCTAAGAATTGTTCAGATTTTGGTTCAAGATTAATACATTTTTCAACAGATTATGTATTTGATGGAACAAAAGATACTCCTTATACAGAAAAAGATGAACCAAATCCTTTAAATCATTATGGCGTATCAAAACTAGAAGGTGAAAAAGCAATTAAAACATCAGGTTGCTCTTTCACAATTATTAGAACCTCATGGGTATTTAGTGAATATAGAAAAAATTTCTTAAAGACGATTCTTAATATTTCAAAGAATGCAGAGAGAATTACAGTTGTACATGATCAACATGGTTGCCCAACTTATGCTAAAGATATTTCCAAAGTTGTTTTTCAATTGATATCCAATAAGAGATTTCTTAATAGTGAATCAAAGATATATCATTTTTGTGGAAATAAATGTATGAGCTGGTACGAATTTGCCTCTCATATAGTGAAGGCTGCTCATAAGATTGGATATATTGATGATGTAGTGGTTGATCCGGTACAGAGTAAGAATATTATTGACAATAAGCCTAATAGACCTAAATATTCTGCGCTTTGCCCAGAAAATATAATAAAAGATTTCAATCTAGAATTTTCAGATACTATTCTAGCAATAAATAAGACTGTAAAAAATATTACCCATTTATCTTAAGGCTTCAATTATCTCATCTAAAAGAGAATAGCCTGCAACATTTATATCGTTCTTATTTCGTCTAAGTAAATATGCATTTGAATTAGAAACAAGTTGTGTAATATTTTGAATTTGTATCTCTGTTTTATTCTTATCCTTTACGAAAGGATAGCTATGCCAAGAGTTTGCAATAATTTTTAGAAATGCATCTTTTTGGCTAATTTGTTTAAATGAATTTTCATCAGTCCATTCTAGAAAAATAATAATGTCAATATTTCTACTTTTTTTTGCTATCTTCTTAATTTTGATAGGCAATTTATTATTTGATTCACTTAGAGACGCCTGTTCGTAAAATAAATCTTTATTAATTAATCGATGAATCATTTCTTTTTTTATATTCAAAATAGGGTATGCAGGAAGAATATAAGAGCTGTTATTTGTATTTGAAATAATCGCAAGATCCTCTGTAATTAATTCCCCTCCTTTTTGAAGGCAATCTAGCAAGGCATTTGATTTACCATTTCCACTTTTTCCTGAAAAAATAATATTTTTTCCATTAACAGTGGCGGCACTTGCATGAACTGCAAGAAAATCATTTAGAACAAAGTACATTGGCAAAGCCATGTTGCATATTAATTTTGCAAAGGAAGTTTCATCAAATTTTTTAAAACATTCATAATAGATCTTACCTGATTTATTGATTTCAAAAATTATTTCAGACTTCAAAAAAATTACGCATTTATCATTTGTAGTATTTTTGAATGAATCATCACTATTTTTAGCATAATGATTAGATAGTTTTTTTTGGATAATCTTGATATCTGAGCTATCAGAAGAAATTATTTCTTCAAAAAAGATAATTTTTTTGTCTGAATTTAAGGTCTTATTAAATGTCTTGTAGGAATAATTTGACAATCAACTACTTACTGCTTGTCCTAACCAAGTTCCGCCATCGTCACCACCAACTTCTTTTGCCCCACCAAATTGAGGTATGCCTTTAGTGATTTCTTCTATGTCGCCATGTTCGGAGATTTCTGGTTTACTCCATATTTTATTTTTATTCATAGCTTTAAATGCTTTAAAAATTTGAGATCAACTGCTAACTGCTTGACCTAACCAAGTTCCGCCATCGTCACCACCAACTTCTTTTGCCCCACCTAATTGAGGTATGCCTTTAGTAATTTCTTCCATGTCTCCATGTATAACGATTTCAGGACTTTGCCAATGCTCTTTAATACTCATAGAGAGTTATTATTGCACTTTTTGAGAATATTTAAAGTTAAAAATGGTTTTTTTTGACCCATTTAGAGAGGGCTAATATGTGATAAATAGTTAGCCAATTTACATTATCACCTTTTCTTGTTGATAAATTTAAAAAAATCTCATCAAAATATCGTTTATCTAAATATTTATCCAAGATAGAACTATTGTTAAAAATTTGTTTCTTTAGAGTTTGTGTTTTTATGCTTGCAACTGTTTTTTCAGCTAAGGGGCTGATATCAGTTTTTGATAATCTTTGTAGAATCTTTCTTGGGACTATATTTTGCATTGAATTTCTTAAAATGTATCTATTCGTCCCATTATTTAATTTTTGTGAGTCTGGCAAAGAAAGGCAGAAATGAATAAGTCTTATATCAAAAAATGGGTTCCTAATATCAATTGATCTTAATTTACCAGCCTTATTCATTGAGCATATTGCATCTTCCCAAATTGGATGTTGCAAAGTAGTTAAATGAAAGTTATTTGTATCTGACTGTTCTGAAATGCTTAATGAACTCATTTTATTTAATTTATTCTCAATCCAGCCGTCTTGAAGCGTACCTTTCCTTACTCTTTTAAGTTTTTCTTGTAACAGCTTATTTTGATGGCTTATTAAATTTGAGGAACTCAAAAAAGGTTTTAAAACATATTCCTTAAGAGTTGAAGCATATGTAAAATTTTTACCTGATTTTTCTCTTAAGGCTTTAGCTTCCTTAAATAGTTTGAAAATTTTAAGTTTTTTACCTAATCCATAGAGTCTTTCATATCCATGAGAAATAACCGAGTCGCCATCAAACCCTTCAAGATGTACTTTTGTATTCTTGCTTTGAAGAGATTCCAAAATAGAATCGATTAGATACATATTTACTGCCACTATGGGTTCCTCATAATTTTGTAAATTATCATCTAGATATTTAATCGGGTTTTGATTATTAATTTGAACTATATTTTTTTTTAGATTTGGGTATTTTTTATAAACCTCTTCTTGATAGTTGCTTTCATCTGTTTTCTTAGCATCTTCATTGCTTAAGCCAATAAATTTAAAAGTTGAGGCAATTATTTTATTTTGCTTATTCTGAGCTGCGACTGAAATAATTGAGCTTGAGTCTAAGCCTCCACTTAAGGCAATACTTGTTGGTTGATCAGGATCAACATTATCATTGACCACCTTTGTAAATATCTCGTTAAATGCTTCAGCATATTCTTGGTCAGTCTTTAGAATTAATTCCTCAGGTTTTTCAAGATTAAAATATGAGCTAGTTGAAAGGTTTTCATTAATTATTGTTAATTTCATTCCTCTTTTAAGTTTTTTAATCTTTTTGAAGAAAGTTTCTTCCTCTAATTGCATTGAAAAAATAATATATTCTAGAAGCCTGTCTTCATTTAATTCATTACTAAGCATTCCAGATTTCTGAATAAGGTTTATGTCTGATGAGAAAATAAAAGAACCATTTTGATAGAAAAAATACAATTCTTTTTGACCAATATGATCGCTAAAGGCGTATGCCTGATTATCAAGATTATCAAAGACTAAAAAAGTAAATTTGCCAATAAAATCTTTAATTTTTTGTATTTTATTATTTGAATATAAATAGTGTATTAATTCTGCATCAGAAATATCAAATAAATTAAAAGCTTTCTGAAATTGTATTTTATTTAAAAGAGTTGAATCTGAAAAAACTAAAATATTATTTTTAAAATAGATGGAGTAGGTGGAGCAAGATGAGCTATTTGAATAAACTTTGGTATTCTCATCTGTAAAAAGACACTTAAAATTATTTAAACTATTTTCAAAATTCCTATTTAAATTATCAGAGCTAGCATTAGACCTAAAATTATTTATCCCAACAAAAGACATTTCCTAAAAGATCCTCTCAATTACCCTGTAATTTAGGATATTACTATTATCTTCATTTATTAGTTTTCCATTACTCTCAACCCAAGCATGAGAAGATAAACTTTCATCTTTTTTTGAAACTGCTATACATAATTCAGGATTAAAACCATGGTTCTTCAGAACCTTAAATAAAACAACAGATTTAATCAGGCAGGAATTTATGCAAAAAAGTTTTGATATTTTTTCAGTTTTTTGTGAAAAATAGAATTCATTAAGATTCCTAGGACCTTTCTTGGAAAATTTTTTTTCAACAGAAATGTTTTTTCTTACAAATGAAAAAGATAAAAACTTTATTTCAATAAATGTTTTCAGAAGAATATATATAATCAAAAAATTAATCATCAGTTTTATCATTTTCTATGATAATGCCAATTTCTATAGCTTTTTTAATAAATTGGAGTGTATCTTTTTCAATCAGGTTATTCTCTTCTTCAAAATCTAATTTCAATCTTTCTACCACCATATTCACTGAATAGTTATTAGTTTCTATTATTTTAATTATTGCTTTACCTGTTGCATTAACTTCTATAAATTTTCCAGAGTTTGTATTTAGAATAATTAGATTGTTATCAACCTCTGTCTTAAGACACTCATTAGAAAATTTAAGTTTGTTATTACTATTGCCCATCAAAACTCTCCAAGACTACCTCTGATTTTTGCAAATTTTATTGCATATAAACAGGAAATTATCCCTATACCAATGAAGGAGAAGGATAGACCTATTAAGTATGTAAGATTAGTTGAAATGCTTTCAGTAGAAATGCTACCTATTAGCAGTTCGCGCAATAATTCAACGCTATGTGTAATTGGAAGAAAATAAGATATTTGGTTTAATTGTGTATCAACAATTTCTGAGGGGAAAATTATGTTACCAAAGCCAATACACAGTATTAAATTTATTGAATTAACAAAATCCCCCTTCTTCAGAATAATTATGAAGAAGGCAGAAATTAGCCCTATGCCAACAAAACTTATAACCGATAAACTCATCACTAACATTAAAAGTGCAAAATTCCCCAAATTATTTATTTGTAAATCAAAGAAGATTACACCGAATATCAGTATTAGAAAGAACCTGAATAATGCAAAAACTGTGGGATAAATAAACAAAGAGACCATTAATTCAGCATTAGATCTTCTAAAAAGAAGCAATTCTTCAAAAACTCCAGTCAGTTGTAGTTCTCTGGCTTGAGCTGCACCTCTAGAAGAAATTGTCATTGCAAGATCTATAATTGCCAACCCAATTACAAAATAACCAAAACTATTGCCTTTAAAATCGCCGAAAATTTCATTATTAGAAGTTAGCTTTGATAAATTACTCAAAATGAAAAGCAGGAAGAATACCGTAAGAACCGAAATAAAAAAATTTGTTCTATAGGAATACGCTATAAGAAAATCCTTTCTCAAAAACGCATAAAATATTTTTAATGACCTAAACATCTCTATTTTCCTTATTTAAATCTATAAGCTTGTTATATTTCTTATTTATTTCATGTGGATTGTGTGTTGCCCAAACAATCGCCTTATTTTTTTTTAGAAAAATATCTTCATATATAAAATCAATTATTTGCTTTCTTGATAACTCATCTAGTGAGTTTGTAATTTCATCAAATAGAAAAATATCAGCTTCAGAAATTAATGATCTTGCTATCATTACTCTTTTCTTCTGTCCGCTAGATAGGTTCATAAATCTTTTTTCTATGAATTTATCAATTCCTAGAATATTAATGAGATCATCATCTAATATGGAAACTTTATTGTTTGCCAAAGAACTAAAAAACCTTAAATTTTCTTTAACTGACAATCTCCAAAAAAATGATCTCTCATTTGTAGAAACAAATGAAATTTTTCCATTTCTACCAATACTTCCTTCATCCTGAGTGATTAAATCAGCAAGAATCTTAAGTAAAGTAGTCTTTCCTGAACCATTGTTTCCTACAAGGCATATGAAATCCTTTGAATCTATATCCATTGAAAAATTATCAATTACTGAAATAAAACTATTTTCTTTTGAAGATAATTTAAATTTTGGTAAATCAAATTTCTTAGATATATTGTTTACTTCAATTAGCATCTTGATTTTTAAAGTAGTTATCTACCTTAGTATAGACAAGAAATTCATCATTCTGTTTTTTGCCGATTTTTTTTAATTCATTTATTGAATGCTTTCCAAGTTCTCTAAAAGATCTCTTCAAGTACTTGATATAAATTTTAAAGAAATTAAACCTATTTATAGTTTCACCAAATTCTCTACTTAGTTTCTTTGTGCTTGGAAAAAAAATACTTCTTATTTGCTCTAATTTAGTAATTAAATCTTTATCATTCCTAAATTTCTTAACCTTTAAAAGCCTTTTCTGGCTGACTCCAGCTTGAGAAAATAAAAGTCTTATAGCATCAAATAATAAATAGTCATCCATGCTTTTAGCTTCAATATGTTCTTCCAATATTTTTGACTTTAAATTATGTGCATTAAAGTAATTCAAAATATCCAGATAAAACCTCAACTCATGTTCTAAAGAATTATTTTTAATAATCTTTATGGCTTTAGTAATATCAAAATTTTTTGATTCTAAGATTTTGTATAGATCGGATATGAATACTAGGCCTGATCCTAGAATTTCTTTTGATGTGCCATGATAAAGCAAATGTGCAAAATTCTCTTCAAGACTTGGTGCATTAATATTCTTTTCATCAATAGTAAAATTATTTTCATTTCTTAATATTTCTTTTGTTAGAAAGCACTCATTTTTATAGTCACCAAGGATGCTGAAATGAACTTCAATAATTAGGCCATTTGAATCTATAAGCTTTGGTAAATCATAATTATCTTCACTATGAAAGATTTTAAAATTTCCGACTGGTCTGCCAGGAAAATAAAATCCAAATTTCTTGAGCAAGAGAACTGCGCTATCCAAATCATTTACATGAACTAAAATATCAAGATCTCTTAAGGTTCTGAAACTTGCATCTTCGTAAATAATTCTTGAAATACTCAATCCCTTCAAGATTGAATATCTAATATTATTTAATTTAAATTCATGTGAAATCTTTCGAGCAATTTCGTGTAATTTAAGATTTCTTACGGATAAAAGAATCGCTTCTTTTTTAAGTTTTTTAAGACTATCTTCATTTAAGTAGTCTATAAGTTTATTTTTATACATGAAATCAAGAAAAAATTTATGGAGATAATTTATTTCAATTTTTTTAATAATTGAATCTTGTGAATTGTCTTGACTGGCTAAAAAAAAATCTTCTTTATTCGCTGTACCGATCAATAAATTAAAAATAAATTTATTTTGAAAATTTGTAATTTCTTGATTCATATTAATTCACATAATAGCAAGTAATTTTACTGGCAAATAGCTAAGTAATAACAATCTTAGCTTGGGTATTGATACAAAAAAAAATATAATCCATTAGATGAAAGACCCTATCTACAGTCAAGATCTAGAAGATTGGTTAGATGCCTTAGAGAACCTAATTTTGTTTAATGGCAAAGCGAATACTAAAGAATTGCTTTCCGATTTCATCTCTCATGCAGTTAATAAGGGCCTTATAGATGATAATTTTTTTGAAATACCTTTTATTAACTCAATTTCATCATCTGAAGAAGATGCTTATCCTGGTAATTGGGAAATTGAAGAAAAGATTAGGCATTACATAAGGTGGAATGCTTTAGTTACAGTTCTTAAGGCAAATCAGGTTCTTGATTTAGGAGGCCATATATCTACATATTCATCTGCTGCAACATTGTATGAAGTTGGTTTCAATCATTTTTTTAAGGGTGGGAATTTAGCTGATATGGTTTATTTTCAAGGACACTCTTCTCCAGGAATTTACGCCAGGTCTTTTCTTGAAGGGAATATATCAACCAAGCACTTAGATAATTTTAGACAAGAGATTAATGGAGATGGCTTATCATCTTATCCTCATCCTTGGCTAATGCCTAACTACTGGCAATTTCCTACAGTCTCCATGGGTTTGGGGCCAATAATGTCAATTTATCAAGCTCATGTCATGAAATATTTAGAACAAAGAGGCTTATTAGAGAATAACCCAAATAGGAAAATTTGGATGTTTTGCGGTGATGGAGAGATGGATGAACCGGAATCAATGGGTTCCATATCGCTAGCTGCAAGAGAAAAGCTTGATAATTTAATCTTTGTAATAAATTGCAATTTGCAAAGGCTTGATGGTCCTGTAAGAGGAAACTCAAGAATCATCACTGAATTAGGTGCTATTTTTAAAGCAGCTGGGTGGAATGTAGTGAATTTAATTTGGGGCAGAAAATGGGATGACCTATTAGCTAATGATTCAACTGGTGCTCTTAAATGGGTAATGAATAATACTGTTGACGGAGAATATCAGAATTTTAAAGCCAAGGGTGGAGCGTATACTAGGAAACATTTTTTTGGCAAGCATCCTGAAGCTCTAAAACTTGTTGAAGATATGTCAGATGATGAGATAGAAAATTTAAATAGAGGAGGTCATGATCCGTTGAAAGTATTCAATGCTTATAAATCAGCTTATGAATGTATTGATAGGCCTACTGTAATTCTTGCATTTACTGTCAAAGGTTATGGTATTGGTTCAAGACAAGCAGACAATACTACGCACCAAGTGAAAAAACTCACTGAAGAAAACCTTAAGGACTTTATTAAAAACTTCAATTTGCCTATTGATTCTAAAAAGTTAAATAACTTGGATTACCTTAAACTCGGCAAGAATAGTAAAGAGTATAAATATTTAGTAAATCAAAGAGAAAAGCTAGGAGGCTTCTTACCAAGAAGGGCGCCAACTAAGGCTAGTTTGAAAGTACATGACAACTCACATTTTGATGAATTTAATACTGAATCTAAAAGAGAGATGTCAACGACAATGGTTTTTGTGAGGCTTATAACTTCATTATTAAGAGATAAAAAAATTGGGAAATATATAGTCCCCATAGTACCTGATGAGGCAAGGACTTTTGGTATGGATGGACTTTTTAGACAATTTGGAATTTACAGTAGAGAGGGTCAAAAATATCAGCCAGAAGATGCTGATAAAGTGATGTGGTACAGAGAGTCTAAAGATGGGGTGATGCTAGAAGAGGGTATAAATGAGGCAGGCGCTTTTTCCGCATGGATCGCATTAGCGACATCTTATGCAAACAATTTCCTTCCTATGGTTCCATTCTACATCTACTACTCAATGTTCGGTTTTCAGAGAGTGCATGATTTAGCATGGGCTGCTGGTGATGCCAGAGCTAGAGGTTTTCTTTTAGGAGCTACATCAGGCAGGACCACACTAAATGGTGAAGGTCTACAGCATCAAGATGGACATAGCCATCTCTTAGCCCAAACAATTCCTAACTGCAAATCTTATGACCCTTGTTTTGATTATGAGTTAGCTGCAATTATTAAAAATGGGATTGATGATATGTACGTAAAAAATAATGATAATTATTATTATTTGACTCTGATGAATGAAAACTACAAGCACCCCAAAAGACCAAAAAATTTGAAGGATTCTGAAATAATGCAGGGAGCATATTTACTAAAGCAAGTTAATAAAGCAGATGTTAGGTTGCTAGCATCAGGATTGACATTACGTTTTGCTATAGAAGCCTCAAAAAAATTACTGGAATTTGGTATCAAATCTAATATATGGAGCATTACAAGTTTCAATGAGTTAGCAAGAGGTGGCGTAATTGCTGATCAAGAGAATATGAATGAAAAGAACTCAAAATCTTATGTTGAGAACTGTTTTAAAGACGAAATGCCTACAGTTGCAGTCTCTGAATATCAGAAATTATATGCTGAGCAAATAAGAAAATGGGTAAGTGGTAATTATGTTTGCTTGGGTACTGATGGTTTTGGTAGAAGCGATACTAGAGAAAAATTAAGAGAATTTTTTGAAATAGACTCTAATCACATAGCCTATAATGCCTTATTAGCATGTGGTCTTAACAAAGAGGCACAAAAATTTAAAACTAAACATAAGATAAAACTAAACAAAGACAACCCTTATATAAGATGAAAGAGATAGAGCTAAAAATCCCAAATTTAGGAGAGGCAGAAGATACAGAAATTATTGAAATCTCTGTCAAAAAAGGTGACAAGCTCAGCAAAAATGATCCGATTATTGTTTTAGAGTCAGAGAAGGCTGCCATGGAAGTACCATCAGACTTCGATGGAAAAATCAAAGATATAAAAGTAAAAGAAGGAGATAGTGTTAAAGAGGGAACGGTTTTTGCTGTTATTGAAGTTGAAGAAGTTGAAGGGATAAAAGAAGAAAAAGAAGATATTAAGGCTTCACCTAATCAAACCTCACCTATCGAAGTTAAATCAGAGAGAACTGAAAAAGCTTCAATAGATTTTAGTGGAATAAATGCTGGACCAGCAGTAAGAAAAATAGCACGCGAGCTAGAAATAGATCTTGTAAAAATTATTGGCTCTGGGAAAAATAAGATGATCACCAAAGATGATCTAAAGAATTTCATACATTCCAATAGCAGTATCC
>Ga0163111_10000500_pt1 | contig 23514 bp, 26 predicted proteins | sample CRUFie1St18metaG_FD_109645 | JGI IMG/M metagenome (GOLD analysis project Ga0163111, IMG submission 109645) | Marine microbial communities from the Costa Rica Dome - CRUD Field 142mm St18 metaG | ecosystem: Environmental > Aquatic > Marine > Oceanic > Photic zone | place: Costa Rica: the Eastern... | reverse complement strand
TCTGTATAACTACCTGTTACAACCTCAAGCTTTGGCCTTTCTTTCAGTCTACGAGAGAGAACGATGAGCAGTATGATTACAATCACGATTCCCCCAAAAATCCAGCTATGATACTTCGAATCTATCTTAGGCAAGTTCATCGTTTGCTCCTCCTGTATCGTATGTAGAATTCTCTTGATCGTATGCGTAGCGTTCTGCTTCCTCTTGATCCTCTTTTTCAGAGGAGAGGTACGTTTCGTCGGCTACCTCTAGAGCTGACCAAGTCACATATCCAAAGAGAGTGGTTGCGATTAGGAGCCCAATTACTGCCCACCAACGAGCTTGATGCTTCTGTAGAAATACGACAGCACCTAAACACGCAAGCGTCAGGGTCAGATATACAATACTTCTCTTGTTCATGTCTTTATAGGGAAGAAAAATTAAAGGTAAAAACATCGCTTGTGTTGCCTGAGTTAGTCCATGTAGCTGCCTGAGACTTTGCACTATCCAAAACTGTTGTTGTTGGCTCTATTTCAAAGTTATCTATCAATACAAGGTCATAACCCACTCCATTGAAATCGTCTATAGCTTGATGGTGGAATGATTGTACATTGGGATGTTGTGCCTGAGCTAGATAATCTGCATCCTCTTCCAAATATTCTACTGTCACTTGACTCATCCCTAGCTCAGCGATTTTCAATGCAACTTGCTGGGCATGTATACCTACAATAAGCACTCTACGTACAGGATTAGCCGTAACTAATCCCTGTAAGGCAGCTAGAAACGGGTCATAGCCCATCATGATATAACTGTCCCACATCGTTCCCACAACAATAGATAGACTATTGCCTTGGAGCTTCTTCATCTTACCCGAATAGAGATAAGGTGTCGATGGAGTTACCCCATTCTTTCTCGCCTCCAGTTCAATAAGACTTTGTTGCGCCTCTGTATAGGCGTAGTGTCTAACAAATACCGATGGGCTAGAGACATCTTCTGCGCTAGATAAAAGTCCTTGCTTGCTAAAGGATTGGCTGAACTGTGAATCTTCATTATTGGATAGGTTTATTCTCCCGTTCAATCTCACTTCTTCTGAAATGGTACACCCATTTCCACTACCCATATTGAAGAAAGCATCTTGAGGGTTTAGCCCCTCTTGATAACTATCAAATGCACAACCCTTTAACAATACTTCTCCATCTGGGAGAATCGTCGCAGGGGTACAACGAATCGCTGTGCCCATGACAAGAGCCCCTTCAAGGCTCCCACCTCTGGTTGAAAGAGAAAGAGCTACCATCACTTCTATCTCTTTTGTACTCAGTTTTTGTAATCCTGTATAGGTTCCGTTTGCTCTCATTCTATTACAATTAAGGCTACTACTAATAGAAGCGGGATGAGGAATAGTGAAGATCTCTTAAGTTTAGTAATAGGCGAGCTTGTATTACTGAAATACAAATTGGCCTCTTTTCTCCGTCTATCAATCAAAGCATTGAGAATCTTACCCCTCGATTTCTTCCACATCATGAATGCTTCTCTAATATTCGGGTCATTCGGGTTCGCTTTCGCCAGTCTAAGTAGTGTACTCCCTTTGAAAGCACTAACTCCAATGTTATAGGTAAGGGATACAAGTGCATCAAACTGTTCTTGGGAGATACCAGAGAGTTCCTCATTTACTGCCCGCTCGAATCTTTCAACATCCCTGCGAAGCAAGGCTTCTGCTTCTGAGCGACTAATCGTTGCTGTAAGCAAGTACTGCTCAGACGGTTTATCGATAAACGTGCCGTGCCCTATCGAGTATCCATGACCATCAGGATATTTTGTAGGACTGAAGCCCTCAAATGATTTGATTAAGTCTATGCCTCTTTGGGACGTTCTACGCATTACATTGAGAGTTTTCTGATTGTAAAGAATGCCACAATCACGACGATTACCGTGAAGCCAATTAAAGCAATCGTTTTGGGAGGGATTAACACATCCGTCACAATCTCTACAGGTCGCGTCGGAACAAAGAAATCCCCAATCGTTCCTTTATGCTGCTTCGTCATCTTTCTTCAAAAATTTGTACCCGACTACAACAATCGCAATGACAGCGACTGTAACACTTAGTATGATCCAATGCTTTTTCTCCATGTCTAGATAAAGATTAAAATGGTGCTTTATAAGAATTCTCCGATTCTAGTGAGTTGTGCCTTTTTAGGGCTACCACTCAAATATGTTTTGATTTGAGTGTTTAAGATCTCGCTATACAAGTACCCATGAGGGAAAAGGTTGTGCCCTTTAAAGTATCCTCGAACAAGCGTGAATAGCCTTTTGGTTTCAGCTTGACCAAGCTCTCTTTCCATGTGTACCCATAAGGCTCCTTCTGGAGCTTTGTCCTTCCAGCCCCCGTACTGGGCGCGTAAGTCATCAAAAATATCTCCCAAATCATTTGAGACATTGGGGATTTCCTCCTCTGAGAAACTAGTTTCAGGCTCTGTTGAGTCATTCGCCGAAGGTTTCGCTCTTGTACTTAGCCAAATGATTCCACCAAAGATGATGAAGGCTAATCCTCCCAATATGTAGTTCAAATGTTTCATTTTCTGATTATTAGATACAGCCCAATTGCAAGAATAATCCCACCAAAAACATAGATAATCGTGCTGAAAGTATCATTCTTTGCGGGTGCTTGTGGAGCAGGTGGATTCGAATTTTGTGAGTTCAGAAACGTTGCAATATTTCCCACTGCACCAAAGGCTGAGTTAAACACATCAGCGACACTACTTCCTGTTGGATTCTTAGGTGCAGTATCATTGTTTGTCTCCTCTTCAGGAATCTCAGGGGTATCAGGATCAACCTTTCTCACAACAGCTCCTTCAGGGGGCATCGAATCTAAAACCTTTAACAAGTCCTCTTCACTATTATCAATGAAGAGCATTTCGAATTCTTCATAGGTAATATTGGGATAGAAGCCCCGAATGTAATCAGGGTTTCTATTCCAAATATCTTGAAGAATGCTCTTTCGGCCACAGTTACACATAAACGTAGGGATTAGTGACTAACGAGGAGAAAGGACTTTTCCGCTTTCGACGTAGTCAAAGTAGAATTCAAACTGGATGAACGAATTGGCTGCTAGGTGTTCGAGGAACAAAGCAGTTTCAAATCCTGAAAGGAAGATTCGGTTCGCACCAAGATCAATCTCATGTCGGAAGACTGTAGGAGGATTCAAATGCTCTTCGTATCGCTCGTCTAACTCCCAAGTCTTACCTTCTTCTTGTCGCCCAATGATTTCAAGAGAATAGGTCTTTAAGGCTGTGCGTAGGTTCTCTTCGTTATCAGTACGAATTTTTACTCTGTTAATCGTAGAAGCTTTGTTTCCAAGCAAGCCTGTAATGAAGGTATAGAAATCTTTATCGTTTGGGGTAGCTCCCAAGACAGAAACAGGACTTCCTTCTTTGAACTTCTCAATTTTGAACTCAATAGCTCCCCCTTCGGATTTCAGGAAATCCAAATCTTGACTTGATGGAAAAGCTAAGAACCCTGGAAAGATGGGGAAATTCTCGTGAGCTGCGTTCCCTGTATTCGTGATTTTTAGGATAAGAGGAATGTCTGCCTTTGTGCGACCTGAGACCAATACGGCATTCTTCTTATCTGTACCGTACATATTATGTTGAGTTCCCAAAGACAGCTGATCCAATGGTACTCCAGTTCCACCACCACCGCCAGCGTTGTTCACTTGGCCTTTACCTGAAACGGTCTGATGACTCAGGTTGGCAAAGGGATTGGAGTTTATTGCATTTCGATTCTGTGACATAGTTATAGCAATAAGTTAGTATTATGACAACTAGTATTTCGAAAAGCAATGATAGTCCAATCAGTGGATAGCTCAAATATTTTAAAGTATTCTTAGTGATCTAAGACAATACTGACCGATGCCTATCAAAAATCACACATCGGTAATAATTATTGCCTACCGCTCCCTTTTGTTCTCGCTCAAAATCTTCCCAGAACTTAGCCATTTCGGGGAAACAGGCTAAATGTTTAATCCTGTCATCAAGCAAGACACCTTCGGTGAACTTGACCACAAAATCAAATTGTTCCCACAGCTCAATAGGAATTCGCCTATTGCTGTGGAAACCCATATAAACATCGATATGACAATGCCGAACGGTATAGATAAACTTCCTTAATTCTGGGGTCATCCGTCCATTCTCAGTTGATGACGCATCAGGAAAGAAGAAGGTGCATCCACCAAGACGAGAAATAAAAGCCGTTACATCCTTATAAGGAATCGTATAAGAAGACAAACGAGTGATTCGGTTCAGTTTCTTTATAGATGGCAGCTTACTCAGAACAGGTAAAGGATCAAACGTTTTGTCTCCCAGCGTGTCATATATGACAATCTTCTCTGTAGTGGACTTCTTAAGGATTTGAATGGCGAGCTTTTTCATGAAGGTACTCTTACCCCTTCCTTGCCCACCAATAACTAAGTTGATGTTTCTTTTACGCGTTTTACGATTCATTCCATACACCAGCGATTAACTTACGACTCTGCGATTCTTCTAGATTGTACAATGCCTTCATTGCCTCAAACAATCTTGGCGCAATGCTACCGTCTTTATTTCGATTGTCTCTAACCACAAAATACAGATCATCTATAGACATCTTTTCCGCTAATTCTCCCTTCATCTCGGAGGCTGGAATAAGGTTCCCTCTAAAGCTGTACTTCTTCTTATAGTACCCTTTTTCCTTCCGTAGCCTCTTATAAAGACCCTCACTATTAATCTGGAAGGATTCATCAGCTGAACGACCTGTTCGATTAGGACGTTTTTCAACTAACACCTTTTCCGCTTTCGCTTTCTTGATTTGCTTCTTCTTCGCCTTTTCTGCCTCAAAAGCATTTTTGAGTAAAACACCACTTTCGACTAAGTTCCAGCCTAAAAGAACGATAATCGCTCCCCAGAAAAGCATCTCAGGAGGGATCGTTTCTAGGTTGTTCTTGTCTATATACGGACGCATTGCCTCAGAGAGGATGTTTTCGATTTCTTCAGGTATGCCCCTATAATCCTGCTTCGTGGCCGCTCCAATCATACGGGGGATTAATCCCGTCATGGCTATGATAGCTTGGGATTGTAATAGTGCGGGATTCTTATAATTCTCCCTGTAGACTCGCTTGGTTTCCTCTGATGTCCGCTCCTCTTTTTCCTCTGAAGCATTGGGGGAATCGTCTAATACTTCGCCTGTACTAGATTCCTCCGTAGCATAGTCTAAAAATTGATCTAGATCTGTATCATTCACTGAGTTCATATCTTCTGTTTTTCATTAGTTCTAAAATCTTATCCATTGAAACCTCATTGTCATCAGCACAGATATGAATGAGAGGGGACTTTTCATTAGCTCCCTTCATCATTGATGAGATGATTAAGCCTCTAGCCATGATTTCTTCAGCAGAAACACCGTCTCTAAGCGCAGCAGTAACGAACCGTTCTGAATCCCTTGCTTCATTTAGCAGCTCATGAGTCCCTTCGGGAATTTCAATAGTGATACTGACTTTATTCAACCCTGAATTGTGCATAGCTACGACAAGCTTACCCATACTCGCTCCTAGTACCTTCTTAGCGGTATCTTGGAATTCCGATAGATTCTTCTTCTCTTTTATGAGGGTATATAGCTTATGGATATTATCCACAAGGAAGTTATTCCCTAAGTGTTTCTTGATGAAACTCTTAACCGTCTTGATTAATACTGCTTGCATTACACTCTTTTTTTAATGTGAAAATTTTCTTTACCCCTGTATAGGAATCCTTACCCGCCCTCACAGGAGTAAGCTTTTCTTCTACAGAATATCCAATGATATTCATGCAGATAACGACTCGGTTGATCAAAGATCTTGTTATTGATCCTGAAGTCGGGCTTAGGTATGGACTTCCTTTCTCCTGAAAGTCTTTTAGGGACAAGTCCATGTTTGGATTGTCCAAAAATATTTTCATCACTAAGTGGCTCCTATAGTCCATACTAATCTATTTTATTGCTCCAATCATAAATATATACACATAAACGCATAAAACAATAGCAATAATAGACATAAAGCAACAAAAAGCAACGGGAATATATTTAGACACTTAGACTAAGACTTTGACCCATAGTTTGACCCCTATTTTGACCTAATATTTGACTCATCTTTTGACCTAACCCTTGACTTAGCCCGACTTAATTTGACATAAGGGTTTGACCCTAAAAACAAAAAGGGAGAATGCCACAAAGGCAAACTCCCTCATATCAGGTACGAAAATTAATCTAGTTTCCTCCTAGATTGACACTATTTTGAAAGATCTTTACTAGTTGTGGATCTAAGCTGAACCGCTTTTCATTCAAAACAATAGACTCCTCTAGGCTTTTTTCGCCTCTCTCAGACGCGGCTTGCCAATCAAAGAACATCTCAACTAAGTCTAATAGATTCATGCCATTGACACCATCACTAAAATGTTCAGGGTGATGGCTATTACTTTGATAATGCGATTCTAATCCTTTTCCTAGAGCATCTTTAAACTTGATGTAGTCCAAAGTACCGTAGGTAGGATTCCAATCCACTAACTTCATGAAGTGATCCTTTTCGGGGGAAACCAGCTTTGAATCGTCATGTCTAATGGCTCGCTCCAATAGGAGTTGGCTAAATTTCACCAATAATGCACAAACACGCTTTTGGTGAAGGAGAGTGTTGATCAAGAACTTTCTTTCTTTATCCATAATCATTTTTCTATGTATTCTATAACCCACAGAAGCCCGTATCGCACTGTCCGATGTTGTCAAACAGGCTCCCTGTTTGAGGTTTTATTTTCATGTTTTTAATTCTTTCATAAGAGAAGCCAGTTTTCCATCTTAGCCCAGTTTTTTCTTCTTGTTCAATAAACCACTGAAACTGTTCTGGACTTCTCTTACTCATGTTATGTAGGAATACGGGACTCCTATGAAAACAACCGACACAATTGTTTTCGTATTCTCCTATTTTAGATCTCTTCTTCCAATAAAGGTTTATGTCCATCTTTGTGACATGATCCTCTAATAGAGGAAATCTAGGACAGTACCAGTATCGTTCCGCCCACTTCCATTTACCCTTCTTGAGTCCTGTTGTGTGTTTCTCAACTGGGAATTTACTTTTGGCGAGACCCTCAGCGTTGGTTCTAGCCATCATTTTTTGAGCGCGTCTGAGTTCACCCGCACGAAAGCCGAATCTTTGTTCGACTGGTTCGCCAATATTGGCATACCAGTATTGAAACATCGGTTTGACTTTCAACTTGGACGTACACGCCCGCAGAAACATATTCGGCAGGAATTTGCCTTTCGTCAAATCATCGAAGGATTCTGCTCGAACCCAAGATATTTCGCGCCCTGTTCTTTGCTCTAGTTCTAGGATGAACAGGAGCGTTTCTTCCATTTCTAATATCCCAATGGCTTCTCCGTACATTTGGAGAAAGCCTGATTTTTCGAACCTATCGTTCGCAATTCTTTGAAGAGTTTTATCCTTAAAGGTCGTCTTTTTATTGCAGCAGACGACTGAAAATACATTGTGGTCTGCTGGATACTTTTCGAAGAGGTATCCAGAGGAGCGGCCTCCAGATACCGAATTCAGCGTTATCATCGCTCTGACATTTTAATTGTTTTAAAAAGAAAAGACGGATTATCTCTGAAAAGTCCCCAATTCGAAATCCATTTCCTTACTCTATTTTCTCCAAGCTTGAAGTAGTCAGGGGATTTCTCAATCATGATATATTTTCTGTTGGAAGATAGAGCTGCCATTGCTGTTGAGAAGCTCCCTGCTGTATTGTCTAGGATAGTTTCCCCCTCAGCAGAATATAACTCGATTAAGTATTTAAGTAATTCGACTGGTTTCTGAGTAGGGTGTAGACTTTCCTTTTGCTTATCACTTTTGTAGCGAAGAATACTGGTTGGAAATCTTTCTGTACTGTCATAAGATTTCATTTCATAGCTTCCATAATTAGAGGTTCTACCTCTTTTATGTTTCGCCAGAGAAATCTTACGGGGGTGGCCGCAGGATTTTATAGGATTATAATTAGGAAGATGTTTATAAAACACCATGATTTGTTCATGGCAACGTAATGGCATTCTGTTCGAATTGAGAAAACCCGAAGGGGTTGTCTTTTCCCAAATTAGGTTATACCTCCAGAGGTCTTTGTTCTTCAGCATCAATTCAGCGACAAGCATACCTGTACCAAAAACCAAGATTGCTGCATTATCTTTCGCTACTCGTCTGAATTCAGCAAACATCCTTTGAGAGTCTATCCGAGTGTCCCAATGATTCTTTGTGACCCCATAGGGAGGGTCACAAAGAATCATATCCACAGAATTTGCTTCCAATGAACCCATTACCTCCAAGCAATCTCCTAAAATATGTCTATTCATCAGTTTTTGCCTTATGGGTTACAACGGCATTTCATTGTAAATTTTGCCTTCAAGTAATCGTCCTGCTTTCTTCTTGTTTATTCCTCCCCACTGCTTGAAGAAGAAGGGGACTTCATTAGATTGACATTGATTCAGTAGGTCAAGCACCCATTCTTTCTTCATTGGGCGAGGATTTCTCCCTGATTCACCACCTACGATTACCCAATCTATCTTCGTAAGATTCAAGTTGGGCAAACCTTCTAAGAGAGGTTCAAGCGACAGAAACTTAATCTTAGCTCCTGTCTCTCGAAGGTAATCGATACGATGTACGACCTTCTGGTTCTCCACAGACACTCCCATCCACACATTACTAGGCCATGTGAGATCAGAGTCAAGGGCTGCCAACCTTTCAGCTCTCTTTGTGAGAACTTGAAAGGTATGATGAGGATTACCTCGCATGACCTTGAATACCTTCTGGATGAACTCTAGCGGGACATCTTTATGGAATAAATCGCTCATTGAGTTCACAAAGATCATTCGAGGTTTTTTCCACTTGTAAGGCTTGCTCAGCTCTACCTCATGAGTCGTCAATTCGAACCCGTCCTTGCCATTCTGATACTTCTCCAGACCCATAGCTTTGAGTCGCTTTGACATCGATAGAGCATAGCAGAACTTGCAACCTGCTGAAACCTTTGTACAACCCGTGACTGGGTTCCAAGTCGTTTCTGTCCACTCAATCTTGCTCATCTAGAATATATTTGATGACTAAGGAACCTAGCAGCGAATTCTTTACTTTGGAAGATCTAAAATCAATTGATTTTGGATTCAAGTTGTAGTATTTCAGAAATCCATAAACTCCCAATAAACCTGTGAAATTGGAAAGCAATAAGATAATTTCCCCTAAGTTTAAGTGAACATTATCCAAGCTGTCTTCCTCTTCAAGTAGGATTACAAACCAATGTTTTTCTTCGCTAGCAGTAGACATAAAGATAATGCAGTCATCTTTTATACGTATTTCTTTGAAATGCACAGGAATAGATTCTTCGTATCCTTTTTCACCTTTTATCAATAAGGTTTTGCCTATACTTACGTTAAAAGTCATTATAGTTCTATTAAAAGTGTCTAAAACAAAGGGCGTACATATGAATACACCTCAATCAAAAAACTCAACAAGAATGCAATCCATAAGAATCCAAACCAGGAAAATAGGATACTTGCAGTTCCTCCAGTTATCACTGCGGTTCGCTTTGTCCATTTCACCTTATTGAAGGCAGGTGACAGATATAGCCAGCCCAAAAGGGTGACCAAAGTCAGAATGACTACATAACCCAACCATATCAATAAAGATGATATGAGAACCGTGTTTGTTAGATAAGATTGGTGTTTCATCGCAGTAGTATTTTTTCTAAGTAAAAAAACAGAATCAAGGCAATTTGAGGTACTATAGAATTCCCTATAGCACTCAACTGATTTCTAAATAGTTGGAAGGATACCCCATAAGCTCCAGCGCGAACGAGGGGTTCAGGTATTGTGGTTCTTCTTCGGAGAGCCTCAATCGTTCGACAGTCCGTATACCTTTGGACTTGGGAGAACCGTTGAAACGGGAACGACTTGTCCCCTTCCATTCCTGTGATAATGGAGTCGGAAGGAACTGAAACGCTGTTTCTGAATCCAATAATCCAGACACGTTCTCGTTTGTGAATCGCCCCGACACCAGCAGCTGGAACAAGAAATGTTTGCGTCCTAAAGCCTTCTCTTTCCAGATCATTGAGTATTTGTTCGAGGCAAAGAGATACGATTCCAACAACATTTTCGAGAACGAAGGCAAGGGGCTGAACTCTCCGTATAGCTGTGAGAGTTTCCGCCCACAAGTAACGGTCGTCTTCTTCCCCTTTTCTGTTTCCCGCAAGGGAGAACGGCTGGCAGGGAAACCCTGCTGAAACAACATCAGCTGCATAGTTCTTTTGGTTAAATGCTCGAATATCTTTTATCCTCACAGCATTCGGGTAATGATGTGCTAAGACCCGTAAACAGTACTCATCTTTCTCGACTTGAACGAGGTTCTCCCATCCCATCCACTTAGCAGCTAGGTCGAACCCTCCGATGCCGCTGAAAAGCGATATATGGGATATACGTTTCACAATGAATGTATTTGGGCATAAACTGCTTTCTCACAATCTGGACAGGTCACTTTTATCACAAATTTGTTGTTAGTCGTGTCGTGATTCCAAGAAGTCTCCAAGTCTGAATCTTCCCCTATCCACTTACAATGTTTACAACAAGCAAAGGTGGATTCTCTCAGATATGAATAACAAGAAGGGCAATTGTAACTTTTGGTGCTTTTGCTATATCTCAAATCATGTGCTTCCCCAGTCCAACTACAAGCTTTACAGTTTACCTTGTATCGTTCATCTCTGTAAAAGACATTCTTCTTAACTTCTTCTTCAGGAACCCCCATATCAACCATTTCACCCTTTTTAAAGAGGTATGCCTTGGGTGAAAAGAAGCCACCTTCTTCTACAAATTCGAAAATGAATTCATGCTCTTTGAACATCAAGGATAATACTGTCAAGATCTTAATAGGAGGAGTCCAAGCAGCCTCCCAGATGATAGCACCATCTCCCATAAGTTCTGCATTCAATGGATTGAAACCCTGCTTCCAGTTTTCATCCATCCAAGCAACCTTCTCATTATGAGTGGAGAATGTTGAGAGCGGTATAGGTATTATCGCTCCGTAATCAAGTCCGAACTCTTCACTAGTCCATATCTTATCTAGGACTTGTTGGCGATCTCCTTTTATTTGGAGTCGGCAATTAACGATATTAGGCATGTTTAGGTAGGTTTATGAGTCTGTAAAGTATGAATGAGGGTTTTCAACCCCTAGTTTCTCTCTATCAAATATTAGACACGAAGTTTTGTAGGGCACATACCGACTGTTCTTCATTTCAAATTTGATTCTGCCATCAGTATGGTACATTTTCTTAAAGCCTACTTGTGTTGATGAGCTATACTCCTTGAACGATTCGATATTTTTCAGCTTTCTCATCAAATCCTTCTTACTCGTATTTTGGATTCCTTTTGGTAGGAATTCCCTGAAATACGGGAAGGTTTTGGACATCGAAACTCTCACTTCATCACCTTTAATGTATACGCAATTGTCATCAAGCCTATTCTTTGCGTTTGGCGAGGTATACATATTGATAAAATCTCTTAGAAGTTCAGAAAGTCCCTTGTCACTTACTTCTTTATTGTGGCGATTAATCGCAGCTAAGAATCCATCCATTACTGTCTTGCTAGATAGAGGTATGATGCCCTTTTCTATTAAGATTATCAATGGAGTCAGGATAATCGAATAGTTATTGATAAGCCGTTGTTTCGCCTTTACATGTGTAAAAGCATTTAGAATCTTATCGAAGGTTTTTACAAAATCACCTCTAAACCCTTTGCCCTTAAATGGCAAAAGAAGTTTAAGTAAATGACCTATAGGGAGACTAAATAATCTATCGTAGTTCGCAATATCCTTAAGGGTGCGCTCCTCGGGGCAACGTGACAATAAAGCGAGTATACAACGTGTAGAGAGGGTTTCTATAGCTGCTACGGAAACCTGATTCAAGCACACAACCGCACTTGTAACCTCTGAGAATAACAGTTCTTCATATCTATCACCCCCCATTTTAGCACGTCCTTCACCATCTGCGATGGCTTTTAGAGTGCCTTTCAGTTTCACATCAGTATCTGCTTCTGCTTCATTAAGGATTGTCAAGCAGTCACGATACCCTTCACAGTATTTGTTAAAGGATGGAATCGTTCCGTTAGTCCCGTAGTTTAAGAAAGACAAGTTGCCAAATAAATGCCCTAGTATCTTAACAAAATCAGACTTACCATACCCATTAGGTGCTTCGACCCAAAAGATAGGGAATACACCTGACGTAATGGCAGTAATTTCGCTAAAAAACACTGCCGCGATAGAATAACTGAATCCTACCAACCAGTTCTCAGGATAGACTTTTTGAAGAAGGGTCAAGTATTCCTTGAAGGTTGTATTCCCTTCTTTGTAAACAAGAGCTTCTGCCAATCTGTCACGTTTTTTGCTCACGCCTACGAACCTTTTCAGGAAATAGTATTCGCCTTCCATATCGATAATCCCATTATCATCACATGGAAAAAAGGCGGATTCACTCAGAAACCCATTGTTGTAAACATACACTTCTTTCTCAGCATCCCAACCAAGTTCAGAGTATACATCACATTCCTCTCCAAAATCTGAAGCCAGTCCATAATTCAAATGGTTCAGTTGCTTGGGAGTCAAGCAACTAGCGATTCCTAGTTGGGGGATATTTTTAATGAATGAGTTAAACGCCTTATTGGAATTCATAACTTCGTCAGAAATGAGAACTTCCGCACTTCTTCCGTCAAACTTCGTTACTTGATAGAGGGAGCAGCCTTCTGTATCAAGTAACTTGTAGAGAGACGTTATCGTAAAGTTGCTTCTTTCCACTTGATTCCTGCCGTAACCGCTCCAATACCTTCCATCATGCTCATACAAAGGGGCAAGAACATCTATATGTTCAGGCGATGAGGAGGCTTCAATGCTGAATACATCCTTTACCTTCTTAGTAAGGCTTTGCTGAAGGTAAGCGTCTTCTTCGGGAAGAAGGGTAATCATCTTTTTAATCTCCTTATGAAGAGAATTACTTAGCCCTTTTCGGAAATGAACCATCCAATCAATCCATGGCACTGCATTGATTATCTTCTCCTCAAAAGCCTTGACTCCTCCCTCTTGTCTTACGAATGAGTCTGGGTCTTCAGTTTCTCCCAAAGCGATGACTTTAGGGTTTAGACCCGCTTTCAAGAATAACTTTATATCTCGTGCTGTCGCTTTTTGGCCAGGAGAATCACCATCTCGACAGATGATGATATTCTCTGTGAACCGCTTTATCTGCTCAACTTGCTTTTCTGAAAGTCCAGTTCCTCCTGTAGACACAACGGGAAAGTCTCCGTAGATATAAGGAGTCATGGAATCTGTATACCCCTCAGCGAGGATACAGTAATCCAACTTCTTGATTCTTGATTTGACCTGTTCTAGGCCAAAAAGGAGTTCGCCCTTTTTGAAAATAGGCGATTCGGCAGTATTTACATACTTAACTCCTTTATCGATTGTGCGGCCTGCAAAGCCTACGCAACTACCGAAACGATAAAAAGGGAACATCAATCGCCCTCGAAATACGTCGATTAATGTTCCCTTTTTACCTTTCTTGCCTAGACCTGATTCAACTAGTTGAGCTTCACTATATCCCTTGCTTTTCGCATACTTGCAAAAATCATAGCGAGTACCTTGTGCAAAACCAATCCCAAACTCTTTTATCCCTGCTAGTGTAAGGCCACGAGGTGTACAGTATTGCTCTAGTACAATTTTTCCTGCCTCTGTATCCAACAAACCTTCATGAAAGTATGACTGAGCAAGGCTGATAAGTTCTCTTATACCCTTGGAAACCTTATTATCACCTAAATCAAGCTCAATACCACTTCGTTCTGCAACAATCTTCAAGGATTCCATCCGATCACAGTTCTCCATCTCTTCTACAAAATGAAAAACATCACCAAACTTCCCTGATGTGAAACACTTAAACGTCTGTGTTTTTTTGTATATCGCGAAGGAGGGGTTTTGCTCATCTTTAAACGGTGATTTTATTTGTATCTGATCTTTATTTGGAATATCAATCCCCAAATAGTTACCTATAAAATCAGCGATGCAAACTTGCGATTTAACTGCTTGGAATACTGATGATATTTGCATAGGTTATGATCTTTAATTACCTTTAAAAAATGGGAGAAGTTGGAGCTTCTCCCGTTAAACACTTCCTATTTTATCAATCCAAAAAGTCTGAGCAGCTGAGCATGCTCAGACTTTTTTTTTGATCCCTATTCGTGGCCGTCTCCAATAATGGTTGCCGCTGTTTCTAGTGCTGTAACCATGAAATGAATGTCAAATTCACGTAGAAGATTTGCCATATCTTTCATCATAGCTACCCATTTTAAAGGGTCTGTCTCTTCATTAAGCTGTTTCATGAATTCAGCTCTATGCTGATCAGCTTTGGCTTTGTACCCAGTCTTCAAGAAATCAGGTAGAGAATCAATTGTTTTTAGTTGTGTTTCAGGCATGATAGGAAGGTTTTAGTTTAACAAAAAAATGGACAATGAAGGGAGGGGGTAGAGAGTAGTTAGCTCTCTACCTTAATCCCAAGGATATATTTCGTGTGGACTAGGGCGATTTCAATCCTTAAAAGGAGGTCTACCCCAGTCCTGTTATAAAAGTTTCTAAAAAAATGGGGGGAGGTACTAATCCCCCCTTTAACCTATGCTAAAGTAAGTTCTCAAGAAGGTGGGGGGAGGATACCAGAAAGTATGAAAAAACTGGATCTCCCCCGCTCAGTGTGCAGAACCCTATAAAATCATCTCATAACAAACTCACATTACCCACCTTCTGGAAACTTTGCTGCGTGAGCCAACTTTGCTGTATCTATTTTCTCGTTGAACTCTTTGATTATTTTAGTCGCTTCTTCTTTGGCATCAAGTACCTTTCTCTGCATGATTGTCCGTCTTACACAATTTTTCTGCGAAAGAATTCTCATGCAGGTTTGGTATTTAACTCCACTTATAGAAACAATTAAAGAGTTTAAATTCAACATTTCCAATTTCGTATTAAATGCCCTAAATTTGTCACGATCAAATATTATATTTGCAAGTGACCTTTTACTTTCGACTCTACAAATGTAGATACTTATTATGACAAAATCAACATGTATGTATAAATAGTTTTATATTTTATACACTTACCGATACTAATACACAGAAACTATGAAGAAGTTACACCAAGGTAGAATCTTGACTGGAGTCATTGAACAACTCCCATTAAATCAATTAGAGCTAGCCGCTGAAATCTTTAAGGTAAATAAGATGACTATAACGAGGATGAAGGAATACGAATTCATTTCCTCGAAATACATTTTAATGTTAAAAGACGAATGCGGAATAAGTCCTCTTAGATTTTTCACATATGACGATGAGAATCCAAAAAACGAACTATTGAATGTCCTAAATGTATTAGCACAAATGTGCAAGGGAAACCAAATAGACTGGGAACAAGAAGACCTAACAGCACTCTCTGAGTTGGTACTCAAGAGGCTAGCCAAAAAATTAGAGGGGAACTAGTTTTCTGCTTTTCCACCCAAAAAACTGCCGCTTTTCTTCCTTTGAAAAATAAATGTAACTCTCTCATTATTAATTATATATATTATATAATAAGTATATATATATAGTATAAGAAGAAAAGAAGAGTAATATAGAACCACACTATAAGGGTGAGAAAAAAAAATAAAAAAATAAAAATTCGCCACATAGGGGTTTTCCTTGTGTGGCGAATACAAAAAAAATAAAAAAAAATAATTATATTTTTATATATGGCATATAGGGGGGTGTCTCAATACGAAAATTCCTCTGTTTTCCACCTCGCTGACATAAACCATTAATAATCAACGACTTACAAAATGCCTCTAAGAAGAAAAGGTATGAAAGCCCTTACAAAAGCGGCAAAAATGGCAGAAGTACTCTTCTTCGAATTCCAAGCCTATCTACCGCTTATCGTATAAATAATTCAAAAAGACCCTCAGAAGCGATTTAAGCACGATTTAACGCAATAACACCCCTTTTGTAGTGGTAAAGAGCGTTTATTATTTTCACGCGCTCTAAGAGCCTTATTTCGGCCTCTAACGAATTCTTACCCTATTTCTGATAATAGTTTTTTAAATACTGAAACGACTGGGGGGGACGTTCCACCCCAAAATGAGAGAGAGACAACCCTTCATCGTACTTCATGACCTTACCCACTTTGATGGCATATCCTATCCCCTTCCCTGCGAAGTACCTGAAGTATTTTTCTCTAGAGATTCCAGAATATTCCTTTGTTAGTCTCCACAACTTTTGTACAGGTTCCTTCAATATTTCTTCAACAGAAAACTCACCCACTATTTGGCAGACGGGTGAGCTGGAGTACATAACTACCCTAGAAATTTGTGCCTTTGGAATGACTCTACGCAGCTCATAGAGCTTCGATCCGTTTAGTATTTTTTGTGCAAATTCTGGCTTTATTGAGAGTAATATTATTTGACTCATTTTATTATTAAATCTTTGATAAAAAGCAATTTATAACACATAAATAGTTAGCGCCCTAATTGTATAAAGGTAAGACAAAATACATAAATATTCCTTATCTTTAAACTATATATTATAAGATACTCTCATACCCTTTCACTTAGAAACAAATAAGAATAAGCGGTAAAGTATCGCTTATATAATGTTTAATATATTCTTAGCAAGTATTAAAGTAATTCAATGAATAAAACAATACTAGAATCGCATACAACCTTCATCGAACTCATGCTTTTTTATGGTTCAATCAAGGACTTATCCGCATCCCAAATGGGCTTATTGGTCGTTATTGCATCCCAAGAAACCCCTATAAATGTCTCTAAGGTGATAAACTTTGGTTTTAGAAGGGATAATTGCCTTCAGAGAAAGCAAAAATTTGATCATGATCTTCTAACTCTTGCAAGAAAAGGCTTCATAATACTTGATAATGAGGCAGTTGTGTTTGAGAATTATGCAATAGAGGTAATGGATTCATGTCAAATAGCCCTCGCTGATAAAGGGAAAGGAGCTATAGAATGGCTATTGAAAAAATCTTAAGGTTTTGGGGATGGGTTAGAGCTTTTGGATCAATGGCAAAGGTCTGAAGAGTACCCAAATGAGCCTCTCCAGACCTTTTAAATGGGATTTTTGATATGTTAAGCACTAAATAGCCAAACAAAAATATTTTCCTCTCAAAACGCTGAAACTTTTTTTATTTTTTTTGACCCCTCAATATGCTCTGCACGATGATCTTAGAAAAACCTATAAAAAATTTTCGGATGACTAGCCAAGAGAGAAAATAAATATTTTTTTTACGCGATTTATGGGTAAAAGTGGCTACCAGTCAGGAAGTGTGAACGACTCTAATCCTAAACTTTTTAGATATGTGTTGGTCATATCTAAATTCGAATGTCTACACTGCATCTGTAAAGCCTTGAGATCAGTTCCATTTCTATATGCTTTGACTACTCCTGTATGTTTCCAGGAATACATGGTTATGTCGTTGTTCTTAGCGAGTCCGCTTTGCTCAATAGCAGTTCGATGTTGTTCTGAGGCTCTGTTTCGATATTCTCTTTTAGGAGAAGGTATAAACCACTGTTTAGCAGTAAACTTCTTCCTGATTTCGGTATCAGAACCAAAGAGATACCAATGAGAGGGATACTTGTCCAAGTCCATGCCTTTGAGAAGCTCCATCAGAGGACTCGGGATTATACAAGCTCCTTGAATCCCTGACTTACTCACAGATGACTTCACCATTATTCGAGCTGACACCAAGTCTATATCTTTTATTCTCAGTCCTAAGACTTCATTAGGTCTCAAGAAGCAGTAATAGATGAACCTAGTTATATAATAGAGTCTCACATTATTATGCTTTAACCAAGCCTCTAAAACTTTCTGCTCTTTTGGGGTGAAAGCAATATTTCTACCCCGCTCGACCTTCTTCTTTGAGATACCTCTACAAGGATTCTCTTTAATGATCTCACGATTAATGAGGTAATTAAACATCGTCTTAGTGTTTCTAAGATAGTTGTTATACGTCCTTGCTCCTATCTGTCTTTCCTCAACCAACCAATCGAGGTATTCCCAGATAATCTTTTTAGTCACATCCTTGCAGGAGATTCGCTGAAGGTTCTTCGCGCCAAGATACTCACCCAATACCTTGACATTAGACTTGTAGACTTCATAGGTGCGTTTGCGTCCTGACTGTTTCGTTAATACAAACTTCTGGAGCTCATCCATAAGCCGAGGGGATTTTGAGCGTCGGGGATTGTAAGAAGGATTGTAAACCGCTCCTTTTTCTAGGAGCTTATTAATTTGTTTGATTCGGTCTTTAACGTATATCTCACGTGAGAATCCAGTATATTTTTCTGGAGAGTAGTCTCGTACACGTTGAAGTTTCTCTTGTTTCGTATTCCATACATAGTAGACGATATACTGCCGACTACCTTCTACGAAACGTGCGAATTTATACCTTTTGGTATTAGTTAATTGTTCCATACTGCCGATACTGCTGCCGATTAAGAATTTGTGGTGGTGCAGGAATGCTCTGAGTATCAGCGTTTTATAGTTTTCTTACTGCCGATGAACTGCCGACAGGGGTTTTCAAAAATGACGTAAGTCGCTGATAATCAGCGACTTACGTGAATTTGGTACCAAGAGTCGGATTCGCAACCCTCAATATAAACCCCTGTATATCAAGCTGTTACAACTGACTCAAAACTGCCGATAATAAGTGCAGCAGTTTTGAAACATACAATTCACATTTAGTTTAGCATCAAAAGTATATGCTAAGCGCATAAGTTTTAGTTGTAAAATAGTGATTAAGACAAAAGTCTCCTATCACTTAGTCTCTGCACAATCTACATAATTAGCTACAAATCAACAACTTAAAACTAAGATAGACTTTCATTTATGGTAATATCGCATTATAAGCACATAAAGAGCCACTAATGAATAATACGCATAGTAAAATATATTAAACCACTGATAATCAAACAAATATATACGAATTTCTAAGTATACTGAAATATATTTTTCGATACTTCAGTATACTCAATGTACAAGAGAATATCATCGGATAGCTTACTATTTTTCAAGCTGTTTGTATTCTTTATTCATGAAAAAAGTGGCACTTCAATTCAAGCTTTCTCAGCAATAGACACACAGGTATATAAAATTTCCCTATAACCATGCGCTCTAGTTTACTATATTCTCATTTTCTGAATGAAGCTCTCCAGAATCTAGGAGGGAGGGGTGTGTCATAAAAAGTATGAGCCAAAATCAATAATGAAGGATATCCCACCTTTATCGTCCGATATTCAATAGTATACTCATCTTTATTTTTTGTTTTTTTTACAAAAACATCAAAGTCATTATCTAAAATTATCTCGGACTGATAACCTTCGTCATATAACGTTTGGTTAAAAAGCATCTCCTCATGTGAGAGTTGAGAATCGGGAAAATATTGAAGAAGGAGGTCATCAGATAGAGGTATATATGTGGCTAAATGTATATTCTTAAACTCTTCCTTGTATAAAATATACTCTTTTTCCATTCCTAAGGCTGCTAATAGTTCAAATAACATACCTATCAACATTGATGTTCTATCCTCATAATAAATGCTCTTTTCTCCCCTGATTGTGAGTCTTATAAGCGATTGAGGGTTGTTATTTCCGTCTGGAAGTCGTCCACGATATTTCTTGCCAAGAATTATTTGCTCAAAAACATTAACAATGTACTTCTTAGCATTATCAATAAATCCATTATCAATGTAAAATAAAACTGTTTGAAGAATGGGAATAGAATGAATATCAAGAATAGGTCTGTAAGTTCCGTCATTTGCATCCACAACTCTTGTTAGTATTTCTTCTTTTTCTTTAGTAGTAAGTTCATTCTCTTGCTTTAGCAAGTACCAATAGTTTAAATATTTCAAAAACTCCATACACCTTATAGGATAACCTATTTGCTCATATCTCCCTCCATTTTCAGAGAAAAGACCATATTTGAATTTGGCGATAGGAAGAATTTTTCTAAAGTATTCATCCAGAACCTGGCGGTGTAATAAAGTAATCTTCTCGAAATATTCTCTTATCCGCCGATCATTTTCTAACTTATTCAGTAGAATCCAATACCAAGTTTTTAGAACGAGATAGGAAATCCATTTTTTGCTAATTTCTAAGTTTCCTATCTCATGGGAATACTTATGAACTATTATGCCGATTAGTCTTAACGTTTCAAAAAATCGGGTTATCTTAACAGGGAAATAATTCTTCTTTAGACTCACTACCTCAGTATTAGAGATAATATTGTTTACTAATATGCGGAAGTCTCTTTGACTGTTCTCTGGAACATCCATAAATACTAAAACCCTCTTAAAAAGTATTATGTTTTCCTTATTTGTTAGCAGATATTCACCAAATAGATGTTCAGAGAAAAGGTGGGTTAGCTTATGAATATCCCAGCGTTCAAAACCTAAGACATTATTTTTAGGGAACTCTTTTTTGATAAAATCGTCAAAAGTTTCTCTAATATCAGGCATTAATACTCCATTATGAACTATTACGATTTTGATTGGTAAAGCATTAAAACCAGCTATTGAATTATCACTAAAGTTTTTATCCTTAGCTTCAATTATAGACATACGAATCCCATCTTCCTTCGTGTAAGTCTTCGTATTTATATTTCGATCATTCCCTCCTTTAAGCTCAAAATAGAACCGTTTTCGCTCCCCATCATGGGGATCAATACCTAAAGCTATAATATCCTTTCCATACTGCTTATGACCTTTATATTCTTTAGGGGTTGTTACGATTTGAAACTCCAAAACTTCTAAAAGTATAGGAAATAGCAAATCTAATTGGCTGTCTTCTTTTAAAGATTCCAAGTATTCTCTAACTATTATTTCTTTCATTGGCTTCTGAATTCTTTAGTTGTAGTTCTTAAATATCTGAGTCTTACGCATAGATTCATAGCTCTCAGGATTTAAGAAGTGCCTTTTATTTATATAAACTTTAGCCTCTACTCTCCCAAGTCTTGAGATTTGATTCCTACCTTCCATTTTGAAACCACAGCCTCTTAAAACTCGTAGTTCATGCATCATACTGGCCATTAGGCTTCCCTTATATACTTCCTCCAACTGTTCATATTGATATTCTGATTCATGTCTATAGTACATCTCAACATAGCGTCGTTGGTTTATAGATGGATTCAATTCAAGCAACTTCTTTTTTTCTTTTATGACTGCACTGTATACTTCCCATTTCTTTTGAACTTCTTCCAAAAGTTTTTTGTCATTAAATTTCTTTTTATCAAGATGGCGTTCCAATATAGTAATCATGTGATCTTCGAAATCGTATAGTAGTTTAATACAATACTGTTCTAAATCTTTTCTGATTACATCAAAAGAGCTATCTTTTAATTGAAGAACAAATGGTAGCACCTTTTCTATATTAAATGGGATTTCAAGTAATGTTTCTAAAATAATACATTGGCTTAATTGATCTAAGACCAACAAGTCGCAACTATTGACATTTAATGATGTCAATAAATCAACCCCTGCTTTTCTGATTATTCCAACTTTGTCAGATAAAAGTTCCAAAAATTCTTCTTCAAATTCCTTTGGAGTTCTATTTATAAAATAACCGAAGGCTCCTGAAAAGGGTTTTATAGAAGCCTGAAGTCCTAAAATTAGGTACAGCTTCTTAACAAATTTAAACAAGTATGATGGATGACTAAATTCAGAAAAATACAATAAGAAGTCTATATTTTTCCTCTCTTCAAATATTTCAGAAAGGTATTCCAGCTTTTTATCTTCAAAACCTTTAACATAACTGAGGGAACGAATAGCTTCATTCGCAATATCATCATTTTTAGATGAAATAAGATTTTTATACTTATCGATACATACTTCCTTTACTTCACTTGAAGAGTGTTTATTCAATAAAAAATTACGATACACAGGTATAAGTACTTTTTGTATATCTTCATTATGTATATTACATTTTTCTATTAATTTAAAGGCTTCTGAAATTTCATTCTCATTTGTGAACTTCAATCGTCCTAGACAGAAAATCCCCTGAACCTCCGTATTAGGTTTTAATACCAGACCTTTTACCTCTTCGAATGATTGCTCAAAATCAAAATGAGATAATTTTTCAATAATTAATGGAAAAGGTAAATGAGGATATTTATTTAATTTAACTAGATTATAAATTGCAGTTATTCTCTCATTAGAAAATGAAACGTATTCATCAATGATTTCATCTGAAATATATCTGAAGCTACCTTTTTGGGGAAGTTTTGAGGTTAAACCCACAATCTCCTCAGCAGAAAAATCAAAAAACGTCAAAACTCTTGGCAATATTCTTTGCAAACGAAATACAGATTGTTTGTCTCCATGTTTTCCCTCGTATAATTCTATTATATATTCAGGATTTTTAGTAAAGAACTCTTTATATTCAAGTAATACATATTTTAAAAAATCAGCCTCAAACTCTACATGCCAATAATTTGTTACTTTAGGCTTTCTGATTTCCTTAAAGAAATCTTGTACGAAGATTACTCCATCTAATGGATTCTTGGGCAAATCCTGCTTAAATAATTCTAAAGCATAAGACAAAAGATAGGCACAAGCCAAAGGAGATTTCATGTTAAAATAGAAATAGCCCGCTTCCTTATTAAGCACTATTAATCCTTCGTTTTTTAGGATTGCAAAATCCTTTCTTACTTCTTCTAATGTCAGCTTATTAATTTTGTTTTTAATGATTTGTTCAAACCCTTTATTGGCACAGTCTTTCAATTCTAGGTTTTCTTCAAAATATAGTTTTGCTTCATTAAATCTCATGTCAATATTTTATAGTTGCTACAAACCTGATGATAATATAAAATCAATAAAAATAATCTATACTTCTAAATTCTTAAAAGTTTCGGTTATGACAAGTCTTCAAACTCCTTTCAAACAAAACCTCTTCTCATAGTTCTATTACGATAACGTAATGACATTCGAATTATAAGGATACATACCTGTCAGAATATAACCTTACAAGTTTGCTTACTTGCTTTGCAATAGAATAGCTCAGACATGCCTGATAAATATTCATCTATCGCTAAACAGTTTCACTTACAAGGCAGGCACTCAGTACGAACTCCTTAAAGCTCGTTAATAGACAGGGAACTATACCTACTACTCCCCACTTTTCTCATAAGATGAGAATTAGAGTCTGAGAACATTGGACAAGTCCCAATTATTCCCAGAAGAAACTGTTTTTATGTCAATGTACGCGCAAGCCTCATACCCCGACTTGATTCACCTCAACAATAAAGATACTCAAAATACACATTCAACATCAAGTCCTTGGCCAAAATTTATCTACAAAGGAGAATAAGCAAGCCCGAAAACACGAGAACAAGAACGCTTATAAGCAACTGAATATCAATATAATAAACTGGAATAATACCCCATTTTTTCGTATATTT
>Ga0163111_10000499_pt1 | contig 23613 bp, 16 predicted proteins | sample CRUFie1St18metaG_FD_109645 | JGI IMG/M metagenome (GOLD analysis project Ga0163111, IMG submission 109645) | Marine microbial communities from the Costa Rica Dome - CRUD Field 142mm St18 metaG | ecosystem: Environmental > Aquatic > Marine > Oceanic > Photic zone | place: Costa Rica: the Eastern... | reverse complement strand
GTAGAAACATTTTCAGGTTGTGGTACTGGTCATGGCACTAAAAGACCTAACGGTGTAGAAACATTTTCAGGTTGTGGTACTGGTCATGGCACTAAAAGACCTAACGGTGTAGAAACATTTGCTGGACATGATGATCATGAATGCGATGAAGAAGATGTCAAATGTAAATCTAATAAAGAAAAACATGCTTCTTAAATTTATTTACAAACTCGAAACCCTATAAATTGAATTCTACAATCAGGATATTGTGAATTTCTATATTTTGGATGAATTAAAAAATCTGGAACTGCAAAACATCCACCTTTACAAATTTTTTTAAAACCAAAAAATGGATAACTCATTTCTCTATATACTGGATCAATTTTAAATCCTTGATATGGATAAATACTTTCTTCACACCACTCCCAAATATTTCCAATTAACTGAGATACTTTTTTATAATTATCTCCATTTTTAAAATTATTTACAGGAACTATAAATTGTTTATAATTAATATTAGCTTTATTATTATCATATTCATTTCCCCATGGATAAATAGTTGTCCCGCAATTTGTAGAAACATATTCATATTCACTCTCTATTGGTAGTCTATATCCAGACCAATTACAAAAAGCTTTAGCTTCATGATAAGAAATGTTACATATTGGTAAATTTGTATGTATTTTAAATTTTGTATTATTTAAAATTTTAAAATATTCATTATTTTCATTTACCCAATACAAAGGAAGATTTATATTATTATTTTGTTTCCAAAACCATCCTTCTCTTGACCAATATTTTTTATTTTCATACCCTCCATTTTTAATAAATTTTAAGAACTGAAATTCAGTAATAGGATATTTTGATATTGAAAATTTTTTTATTTTTTTTTTAAATTCAGGCATTTCATTATCAAATATTAAAAAATTACTATTTTTTTGATTAGATCCTTGATTAAAAATTCCATCTTTGTAATTTATAAAATTTATTTGATCAATTATTTCATCTTTATCTATTTTTTTAATCTCAAAATTTATAATATTACTTAAATTTAATTTTGTGAATATAAAAGCTTCGTTATGCATTTCATTATGTAATATACCTAAAAATATTAAGTAACTTTCTATTGGACCAATAAATGAATTATTTATATATATTTTTAAATCTTCTGAAATTTTATTAAACAACTTTATACATAAAGTATAATCTAATAATAATTTACCATTTCTAATTTCAACAGGTGTTTTAAAGGAATCATAAAAATCAATAAGATATTCGTATTTTTTATATTCATCAATATTTTTAAAATTATATAAATTATTAATAACATGTTTTATATAGAAAAATATTACATGACCAATTTGCCATAAAAAAGGATTAATATGATTTTCCATGTTTTTGTTTGTTGTCTCAAATTGTGTTGTATATAATATAAATCTTTTTCTTGTAGAATTAAAATAATTAATTAATTTATTTTTTTCTAATATTAAATTTTTTAATTTTAAAGTTTTATAAATATTTTTCTTAGGTAATATTAATGACATTATCTAAATTGATTATAATAATAATAATATTAATTAATATTAATTATATATATTGGACGTATGTAGATTATTGGTCACTAATACTTAAAAGTACTTTAAAAAAAGATTTTACAAAGTGGATTTTATGTGATAAATATGTTGCAAAAGAATATGCAAAATTAAATGGATTTAAAGTTCCTAAAACTTTCCAATTAACAAAATATCCAAATAATATTAAATTTTTAAATACTTGTGTTATAAAACCTACCGATTTATGTGATTCTGAAGGAGTATATTTAATAAAAAATAATATTAATCTTAAAACTAATAAAAAAGTAAATAAAGATAAAATCAAAAAAAAATTTAGTAAAATAAGAAGTAAAATTGGAAACGAGCATTATATGCATGATAAAATGTATAATGGTCTAGTGCCATTTACAGGATATATTGTTGAAGAATTATTATTGGATGATAATGGTAATATACCAGAAGATTATAAATGTTATGTGTTTGGTGGAAAATTACATTATATAGCAGTAACTTTTGATAGAATCACAATAAATAATAAACAACAATTTAAATCTGTTTGGTTTGATAGTGAATGGAATCCTATTTATTTTTCTATGATACAAAAAGGATATAAATATAAAAAATTAAAAAAACCTAAAAATTTTGAAAAACTGAAAAATCTTGTTGAAAATATGAGTAAGATATTAAAAAGACATTGTAGAATAGATTTATATATAATAAATAATGATATCTATCTTGGAGAGTATACATTTTTTTGTGGTGCATTTTTACATACAATATATTGTAATTTGCAGTTAGGATTAACTTGGTTAAAAAATCCGGATGATATAGAACACACTGATAAACGTATTAATAGTTTAATTCCTGAGTTTTATAATAACCCAAATGATTATTAAATTGATCTAAAAAAAATTGAAATTCTCTAATTATTGGAATTACCATGAAATTTTTAATTATTTGGTCATTGCAATTTACTTACGATGTCCTCGATTGCTCTTGAAGTGACTACGGAGGCGGCTACTACAGTAGCATCCCTTGTTACCCGTGGCGCTCTTTCGACTGCAGCTGGTGCAGCTAAAGTAGGGAAGATTGTGATTGAAGAGGTATTGTCACAAAAAGACACACAATCGGACCCGGAATTCCAACTTACGGAGGCGGAAAATGACTGGAGTCTTATCGGGTGCACTGTAGGAGAGTCTTGCGGGACACATGCAGGAAACTTGACAGGGAAATGCTCTGTAGTCTTTCCTGAATACTTTGGGAAGGACAGTGAAGATCCGGGTATGGATGTTGCAGAGTTGTAGTTAATTTGTTTAATATCCACCACACACACCAACCACTATTTGTGTACTTTATTTATATTAAATTACAAATATATTTTAATATAAGTATATACAAAAAAAAATTTAATTAACCATTCCTTTGAGTTTTTTTTTTACATAGTTTTCCATAACTGCTTTTACTAATGTATAATTGTATGGAAGATTATACCATTTAATATTATTTTCTTTAATAATTTTAATAAGAATTTTTTTAGTTGTTTCTTTAGTTAAAATATTATCTTCAATAAAATCTGATTTTCTCATATTATCTTCAGTTGATGCTTCTTCAACATTATTATTTTTTTTTTCAGATTTATTTTTAACAACACTTACAACACCATTATTAACAACAAGATATCTAAGTAAATTCTTACAATCATCATATATCCAATCATCTAAAAATCTGTAGTGAATATCATTTTTTATTTTAGATTGCATCATAGGATCATCATCAAAGTATCCACTATCAATTAAGGAAGGTTGTAAAACAGTAGATACTCCTACAGGCATTAAAGATGAAAAGGAAGATATTGTACTATCTGTAGATACAAGAGCAGTTGTAGCTGTATTATATACAGGTGAAGTTGTATAGGTTGTGTTATATACTAGAGGATAATTATTACCAACACTAACTGAATAAGCCATTTATATATTAATATAATAAAAATTATTTTTCTAATATTGTTTTAATTTTTTTTATAATATATTTTATATATGTATCTAAAAAATAATCTAAATTGAAGTATTTTTTATCTTTTTCAACATTATTTATATATTTATATAAAAATTTGTTAATTTCCTCAAGAATAAAAAATGATTTTATTATATAATTAATTCTATTTTCTTTTAATTCTTCTATATCTAAATTATTTTTTTTTTCTTCCATAATTAATATGTTATTATCTTCTATTCCAATATATTTATGAATATTTGAATAAATATTATTAATTTTATAATTCAAGTATTGTTTAAAAAAATCACTTAATTTGTAATCAATCAGATTAATTTCATCATTAAATAATTCAAAAGATAAATTAAAAATTCTAATTTTAGCTAATATTAATCCATCATAACTCTCCAACCAATTTAAACAATCCTCAAAAGATTTTATATTGTAATAATATTCTAAAAATTCATTGATTTTAAAATATGTGATTGAAGTTAATAAATGTTTATTCTCAAATTTTTTTTCAGTAGGTTTATCACATTTTTCTTTAAATTTTCTTTTAAATTGTTTTTTTTTATTGTCATAATGTTTTACTGGGATTATAGAACAATAAGGTTTATCGTCTTTTATTTTTTGATAATTTAAAGGATGTACACTTTGAACATTCTTTTCATAACAAGGCCCAATACATTTATTATTAATATATTTATTTGACATTATAATATATAGATATATATTTTTATATAATTAAATCATCATCTGTTAATTTTGATATAAATGATGATTTATTTTTTATTATATCGCATATTTTTTCCTCATATGTATTTGCACAAAATATAAGTTTTTGTAAACAATTAGATTTTACATTACTTCTGTAAATTCTACCTAAAGCTTGAACTATTTCAATACTTGAAAATGAAGGAGAAATTATAGAAACTCTAGGATATTTCCCGCTTGTATCATGTAAACCAATAGATGAACCACCTACTTGAATCATGCTTAATATAATCCTATTTTTATTAAATTGAAATAAATCTATATTTTTTTCTCTAATTTCTTGAGTCTGTCCTCCAACTAATACACTATGATTAATATCAAGTTTCTTTAATTTTTCTGATAATGTTTCTAATGATTTTATATAATTTACAAAAACTACAATACTTTTATCTAATTCATAATATTTTATCATTTGTTCAAAAATGATATCTAATTTTACTTTTTCTATACATTGTCTTGTTTCAGATATATCTTTTAACACAATATTGTTTTTTATTAAATTAAGATTATTATTAACTATTTTTATTTTTTCTTTATCTATGTCATAACAATCAACTGATATATTGTTTTCTCTTATAGAATTATCCATATCTGATATCATCATTTTGGATCCATAATCAGGAAATAAATATGTACTTAATGCACTATATTTTTTTTTTGTAATAATTTGTTTATCTTCTCTTATAATATTTTTAACCCATGTTTTTCCAATACCCAATCTATTATAAAATCCAAGCATATATCCAAAAACTAGAAAATCGGTTTCTTTATCACAAATAGTAGCACTTAACATTAAAATTTTACATTTATGTTTACTTGACATTAATAATTTTCCTAAATGTGACAAATGATTTTTACATTTATGTACTTCATCAAAAATTAGTAAAGTTTTATGAAAATCTAAATTCCAACAATATTTTTTTTTATCATCAATTGATAAATATTTGGATTTAATAATATTATTATGTTCATCATAATCTTTACATACACGTAATAATTCATAATTAACAATACTTTGAGGAGTAACAGAAAATTTCTTACATATCTGTTTCCAAATAGATCTAGTACTTTTTGTACAAATTATAATAGGATTTAAATTTAGTTGTTTACAAACAGCCAGTGAAGTATAGGTTTTCCCAGTACCAGTTGCTGATCCATCAAATGCAATTCCATTATGTTTTAAACATGATAATAAATTAGACACATGCATCATTTGATGACTCAATAATTCATTTTTAATAAAATATTTAATATTAATATTTTGATAATCATTATCTAAAAATTTATTATGAAATATATCTTCTATTTGATCATCAAATCTGGAAGGTTCTTCTGAAAAATCATTTATATTCATTTATAATTATTTATAAATATTTATAAATATTTATGTGTAAAAAAAAACAAAATCAATATTTATTAGTTATTATAGTCATATTTAAATAATTAATTATAGAACTATTTGATATTTTTTAATTTAAAAATTTATTTATATAAAAATATTAAAATAAACAATTTCTAATTAGATAGTATAATATGGAAAATAAGTTTGTCGATGATAAAATGATAATAAATATTAATTATGTATTATCAAATGAATTTCCTCAAATGAATATTATAGATTTAAATATTATAAAAAAATATTTTATTTCATTTATTGAAGTAGTTGCACATATTTTTAATTTTTTTGAACCATTATATAATTCTAAAATTAATGATCCATCATATAAATTAAAATTAGTTTCAGGTTTAGAAGAAAATTTTGTTGATAAAGGAAAAACATATTTTTCAGATGAAAACTTTATTAATTTAAAATGGTTATTAACTTTATTATTACCTTATATAAATGAAACATTTGGATCTAAAAAAGATATTACATCATTTAATGATATTATAAAAAATAAAATTAAGGATGGGAATTTGAATACTGATTTAATAAAATATAAATATTCAAATTTTCAATATGATAGATGTGTTCGTGATTATAATAAAATCCGTGAAATTGAATTTAATGAAGAATTTATAAGAGATAATTATTATTTATTAATTCAAACATTAAAAGTAAGTTGTAATAAATTACACACGAATTGGATTGATATTTTGCCTTATTCCTTGAGGAGTTTTTCTAATTCAACTTTATATATAAATACATTAAAAAGAAAAACTAATAAAACTCTCACTGATTGGGATCCTATGGAAATATGTAATCCTGATAATTTTAATAATTCTAATTTTAGTAATATTTTAAAAAATAATATTGAAGGATTAAATATTGGAGTAATTTATGATACAATAAGAAATGTTTTATATGAACAGATTAAAGATATTAAATGGACAATTTTTGATGTTCCGATTATTAATTTTAAAAATTATAATATGTCTTCTAATAATTCAATACCTTTAATTTTTGTTTTTTATGAATTATTTAATCTTGAAAAAATTTTTCAATCTAACAAAAAAGAAGATATTATGTGGGATAAACTTTCAAATTATGAGAAAGAAAATTTCAATCAAAAATTCGATTATTTACTAGAATCTTATTTAAATAATAAAAATTTTATTTTAGAAAAATTTACAATACATATACATTATGTAAATATAATTATTAAAACATTAGCTTATAATTTTTCAGATAATTATTCAAAAAATTATATATTTGATTTTATATGGAATGAAGAAAAAGAAGAAGATACAGAATTAGGTATATTTATAACACAAAAAAAAAAAATTGTAAATGAAATTAAAGAAAAAATAAAATATGAACATATTTATAATTTTTTCTGTGAAGATATATTAAAATTTAAAACAACTTGGTATGCAACACAAGTACTTGATTTTGATGATTTATCAATAAAATGTTTAAATTATAAAGATTTAAATTATAAATATTTTGAATTTAACTTGGAAACTGAAGAATATGAATTTTATAATCAAGATATAGGGCAAAAAAATAATTTTAGTTTAACTTTAAAAAATATATATAATTTTTGTAAAAGCATATGTGGATATGAAAATAATGGTAACTTTAATTTATATCCAAAATATTGGGTTAGTTTATCACGATATCAAAAAAATGAATTTACAAATAAATTAAATGATACTTACAATAACTGGTTTAATATTGGAGGGTATATAACACGTTATATGTTAAAACCTGCAATATTAAATGGAAGTATTAACGATAGCGATATATTTGATTTAAAAAATAATATAAATAATGCTATATATAAAAAAATGCAGGAAATAATTTTAAAAATAGTATTTGTGGCACTAATTGAAACAGGAACATTATCTTATTTACAACTAAATCCAACATTAAGAAATGAAAATATAACAGCAAGAGAAGAAATAAAAAATTCTGTAAATAATATTTTTATACAAGAAGATTATAATGATTTTTATTATACATCATATAATTATTTAAGAAATGTTCCAAATAAATATGTTAGATTTCAAATAGAAAAAAAAAAAGGTATTATAATTGATACTAATTTATTTAAAAATTACACAGAAGAGTCATATTTTGGATTTAAACCTATTTCATTAGAATGGATACCTCAATTACAGATTTCACACAAATTACTAAATCAACGTGTTCATTTTATAACTGGTGGTACAGGTATTGGTAAAACAAGTGTAATTCCTTTTTTATATATGTACTTTTCCAAATCTTTATTATATAATAATATTGCTAAAGTTATATGTACTGTTCCGAGAATAAAACCAATGAGAGATACATCTAAAAATATGTCAACATTACTAGGTGTTCCTATAGACAATTTTCAAAATAATAAATTTTACAATATTCAAAAAAATTCTAGACCTGAAAAACATATTTCAAATGATGAAGGTGTGATATTTACCAGATTTTCAACTGATGCTATACTAGAAATGGAAATTAGAAAAAATCCTCTTTTAAAAAGAGAAAAAGGTAAAAATTTTAATTTACTAAATAAATATGATATAATAATTGTCGACGAAGCACACGAACATAATAAAAATATGGATTTAATTTTAAGTATGAGTAGGAATTCATGTCATCATAATAATTCATTAAGATTAGTTATTTTAAGTGCAACTATTGATGAAGATGAACCTACATATAGACGTTTTTATAGAAATATAAATGATAATAAATTATACCCTCTTAATAGATATATTGAAGAAAAAAAAATAGATAGAATTAATATTGATAGAAGAGTACATATTGCAAAACCAAATCAAGGTACAAATTATGAAATAAAAGAAATATATAAACCTGAAATAAAAAGCAAACAAATAGATTCATTTGTTAGTAAAATAATAAATGATAATTCTGGATTTGGATTATTATTTCAACCAGGAAAAAGTAAAATAATTAAAAGTGTTGAAAATATTAATAAGTTAACTAGTTCAAATATAATTGCTATTCCTTTTTACAAAGATTTAAATGATTTAAATAAACAAATTATCGAAAATATTGATACTAATTATCAATTCATTAAATGTAATAAATCTGATGTAAATACCAAAGATTGGAGAGAAGGCACAAACAGTTATAATCAAATTATAATTGTTGCAACTCCAATTGCAGAAGCTTCTATTACAATAGATAAATTAAAATTTGTATTTGATACCGGTTTGGTTAATGTTCCAAGATATAATCCCGAAACAAAATCAATTATATTAGAAGAAAATGATATTTCAGAATCATCTCGGATACAAAGAAGAGGTCGTGTTGGTAGAACATCAGAGGGTACAGTTTATTATTTTTATAAAGAAGGATCCACTGAAAATAATAAAATTCAATATAACATATCTATAGAAAATAACGCTTTTAATATAATTAATTTAATAAGAGATAATAAAAATTCTATTGAAGAAGAACCATTTTTAAAAATAGATTTATCAAAGCCAAATCATAATTTAACATTAAAAGATATTAATGAACAAGATATCAAAATAAAAAGTTATAATTATATTTTAAGGTCACAGTATACAATTGATAATAAGATATATAATTATTATGGAAACGATGATCACTATGATTACTATAATTATAAAAATTGTAGTATGTATTATGAAACTGGATATTTAGAAAAAGATATTATTGATGAAACAGGATTATTTTATATTATACACCATGATGAAATAAATGTTAATAGAAATATTAATGGTGAATTCATATCTATAGAAGATACTAAAAATCTAAAATTAATAAAAAGAGATACAGAATTAAATATATTAAGATCTAAAAAAATGTTTTCATTCTTGAATAATATGTATAAATTATTTTTAATTGGATTTAATCCAAAAACAGGTAATATTGAAAAATCTCAATTAGGATCATATTTTATTAAATTTAGTGAAAAAATTAAAAATAATAGAGAAAATTTACAAGATACAGATATTTTATTATTAATTTATGGTAAAGTTTTTAATTGTTTTGATGATATAATCAGATATTTATCGTTTAAAGTATCATTGAAACAAATTAAAGATGTTTTAAATATAACTATTCGTGATAATAATAGTGATATAAAGAGTTTAATTAATTTAAGTAAATATATTGATCAAAAATTAAAATATTTTAATAAATTATATGATTTTAAAAATGTAGCAACAATAAGCAAAATAAATAGTGATTATAAAGAACAGAAAAAAATAAAAGATCTAATTACTAAAAAAGATATATCGAATCGTGAAAATACTCAAGAAGATTTGAATAAATATTTTAATGAATTTATGTTGTTTATTAAATCTGAATCCGAAATATATATTAAAGATATATGTGATAAAATTAATTTAGATTATAAAATAATAAATCATTTCTATCATGAATATAATGGAATGTACAAAGATATTCATTTAATGACTAAACATGAAATAGGATCTGTAAATAATTTAGAAATTGATATTATTGTCAAAACACTAGAACCTTTAAAAAAATGTTTTATTGATCATGATCCATTGACAGTTTCATTATTGTTAGCAAATCCCGATAATATTGCAAAATATATATCAAGTACTACAAATAAATACTTATCTATACATAGACCTGTTATAACAAATATATATTCAATAAATACAAATTTCTTTAAAAAAGATAAATTAGAAACTCTAGTTGGTAATATTAATTTAAAAGATTATATCTATTTTGATGTAATAAATTATGAGGATAAAACAATTTCATTTATTCACAGAATAACTAAAAAAGATTTGTCAATAATTAGTCATATTTATAATAAATATATTTTAGATAAATCATTAAAAAAAAATAAAATATCTGATAAAAAAAGTCCAGAGAATATCAAAGCATATTCATTGTATACAAAAACATTCAATAATATAAATCAAGATTTAAACCAAAATAAAAATAAACTTGTAATGAGTAGTTTATTAGAAATAGATAATAAATATATGAAATTTGTTGAATTTGTGCAAAACTATGAAAAATCAATTAAATAAAAAATTGAAATAAATTTTCTTTATTCTAACAATATAAATAGTTTAAAATTCATTATAAAATGAATTGCCAGATCATATATGATAAATTTATAGAAAGTGATAAAATTAATACAATTTATTCTGATGATAATATTACATTTTTTGAAAAAACTGTTTTTCCAACAGATAAAGTAATATATCAATCAAGAGCTAATTGTTTTGTATTTAATTTGAATGATGAAAATTTTGCTATAACGTGTAGTCATTGTATTGATAACAAAAATAAAGATATAAAATATAAAATTATTCTTCAAAATAAAAAAATCTTATATGCAAATATATTATTTGATTTACATCATTTGGATATCTCAATATTGAAACTGGATTATGTTGATGAAAAATTAGGTTTGGATTTGGAAGAATATATGATAAATGATGTTAAAAATGATGTGAATGATTATACTCCTGAATTGGATATATATATAGATGCATTTAATATTAAAATTCCAATAATAAATCATACAAAAACATATGGTATTCCTAATAGTTTTATTCATCCTGTTATTCCAACAGTAAATATTATTATAGATTATGAAGATGATATGCATGGATTAAGTGGAGCTATTGTGAAATCAGATGATATTTATATTGGTATTCTTTCAAATTGTTTAGATGGAAGAACGATAGAATGTATTTATTTTCCATATATTATGGTTTTAATAAAAAATATGATTGTTAATAATTTAACTGTTATAAATACAATATTTTTTAAATCAACTTGTATTGTAAATGGAGAAATGAATGGTGAAAATAAATATGGTTTATATTTTGATAAATTCCTAAAGTGTAATTATAAAAATAAGACAAAAACTTTTTATTTCAAACTCGGAGATATTGTATTAGAGATAGACACAAAAAGTATTACAGAAAATGGAGAAATATTTTGTGATGAATTATGTGATACTTTGAATATAAATAGTTTTCTATTATTATATTTTACAAAATACAGTAATATAGATTTTTTGATACATAGAACTAATAAAATAAATACTTTTACTAAAAAATTTAATTTAATTCCTAGAAGAATTAATGATATATTAAATATAAATTTGACTCATCAAGACATCTATATTAATTATAAAGATTATATATTTTTTGAACTATCTGAAGATTATTTAAAAAAAAATTTCAGAAATAATCAATTACAATATTTATTACCTATTTTAGATAAAATATCACACAATTGTAATAGATTGATAGTTCTAGATAGCAAAACTATAAAGGGACCTGATGAATTATTACTGAATAAAAATAAATTAAATATAATAAAAAGTATTAATAAAGAAAAAACAATACAGAATATTTATCATTTGAATGATTTACTAAAAATAAAAGAAAATAATTCTTTTATTTTTAATTCATTGGATAATAAAATAAATATTATAAAATGTATTTTCTAAAATTATAATATATATATATATATGGATAATTTAAATCCTGATATTTGGGGCCCTCCAGGATGGAAATTTATGCATTATGTTACATTTTCTTATCCAAATAATCCTTCTGAAGAGCACAAACAAAAAATGAAAAATTTTTTTAATTCTGTAAAATTTATTTTACCATGTGAAAAATGTAGAGTTAATTTTATAAAACATCTTGAAGTTTATCCTATAAATGACGAAGTATTAAAAAATAAAAAATCTCTAGTTGTTTGGTTAATGAATATTCATAATGAAGTTAATAAAATTAATAACAAAAAAATATATACTTATGAAGATACTTATAATGAATATATATTATTAAAAACTAATAATATTAAACAATATATAAATAAAGATGAAAGCAATGTATTGAATATAATATTTATATTAATTTTAATTATTATTTTAATAAAATTATTTAAAAAATAAAAGTAAAAATATAATTAATATTTATAAATTATTTATAATTATAATTTATAAATAATATATTAATTTTCTGTATATTTTAAATAATTTCAAATGTGTTTATTATTTTTCTATTTATAACATTATTATAATTAATTTTAGTTAAATTTATTTAATAAATATTAACAATTTTATTACCACTCTTATTAAAGTTCAAACATACTACTTCATCTCTATATTCATATGTTCCTGTTTTAGCTGCCCCTGATCTCATTACTTTTACCGCAACAATACCTTCTCCTATATCTTCTAATATATATAGATTTTAAAAATTTAATTTTTCTATTTCAATATATATATTGTTTTTTAATAAATTATTTTGTTTATCTGTATATTCGTCATTTAACCAATCATTTATATCCATATTTGATTTATTAAGAATTTTATCTCTATATTCAATAATAGGAAAACTATAATTTCTAATAATTTCTTTAAATGAAATATTATTTGTTTTTATTTTTTTTATTAAAAAGTTAACTAATTTTTTTCTATGAATGTAAATATTTGTTAATCTCATATCTATATACCAAATTGACCACAAGGCACAAAATCCACCTGGATCTCCAATTTTAGTCTTATTTTCTTCCATTGTATCTATAAATTGAAATCCAATTTTTGGTAAATAATTTTTAGGTGAGATATATTTTATATTTTCATCAATATTAAAAAAAATATTTTGTAATTTACTATCTAATAATTTTGGATTATAATTTAAATTTGGAGGGGAAGAAAAACCATATGGTTCAAACCTTTCAACTTCATTTGTATTTTTATCATATAATAAATAATTAGCATGATTTTTATTATCCAATTCAATTCCTATAGGAATAATTATAAATCTTTTCGTTTTTAAACAATTCTTAAATATTTGTGAAAAATTATCCACTATAAATAAATTCTTATTAATCCATATAATTTCAAAGTTAAAAAATCCAGATCTATTATCAATATTTAAATTTTTATAAAATGATTTGTAATCTAGACTTTTATTAAAATTTTTTCTCAATGTGCTACACGTATTCGAATATTTATTTAATAACCATAATAATCCAATAATAGTATCAAGAATAGATCCTGTAAATGTACATATTTTATTTTTATTTTTACTATTAAAATTAATAATACAATTATTTGTTCTCATAGGATAGGATTTATGAATACATTGACTTAATTTTTTTTTCTTATGAATTTCAATATAATTATTTATTTTCTGTTCAATAATTTTATAACAATAGTTATTAAATTCATTTTTGTTCGAAACTTTAATTTTTAATTTTTGTTTCTCAGATAAATCCTCAAAGTTTGTACTACATAATATATCATCTTTTTCATTCCAATTTTTATTACTATTTTTTAATCTGTATAAATAACTTTCAATAATTATTTTTACAAATTCGTCAAGTTCTTTATCTTTAATATAATCTATTGGACATTCATTATTTTTATTTTTAATAAATATATTTAATTTTTTTTTTATTAAAATATCTTTATATTTTTTCCATAATTTATGTTTTACAATATAATGAAAGCATGTATTATTTTTATTGTTTTGTACTAGTAAATTAGTTTTTTCTATAAATTTATCTATATATTTAAAGTCTAAATTATTATCATTTTCAAAAAAATTATGAAATGGTAAATTCCCATCAATATTTGATAAATTATAATTTAAATTTAAATTATTTTCAAAAATATAATTAAAAATATTTAAATTATTTTCAAATATATGATGCATTGCAGTTCTTCCTAATAAATCTTGTATATTAATATTTAATTTTTTATTTTTCAAAAGTAATTTAATAATATTAATATTATTATAAGCTATAGCATAATGAAGGACTGGTAATTCATTTTCATATTCTTGTATATTTACATCAATTTCTTCATGTGTTAATAATAATTCACACACATTATTATATTCCAAATTTATAGCAAGATGTAATACAGTTAAACCTTTTGAACATTGATAATTTATATTTTGTGTATAATTAAAAAAATAATTTATAAATTCATTACTATTATTATAAATAGAATATTGTAGTAAATTATATTTATCTAAAATGTAAATATTATTTAAATTTGTAATATAATAACTTTTTAAAATTTCAAAAGCCTTGAAATTATTAAATAATATACAATAATGAATAGGAAATCTATCCTTTTTATCTTTAATATTTAAGATTGATTGCCCAATATTATTCTTATTATGATCTAATAATATTTTTAATAATTCCAAATAGTTATATTTAATTATTATATACAATAATGATCTATGATCTTTATCAATTACATCAATATAAACATTATTATTAAGTAATAAGATTAATAAATCACTTTTATTAAATATTATTGTATAAGTAATTAGATAATTATTATATTTATTATGTTGGTTTATATCAATATCATTTTTATATTTTTCAAATAAAATTTTAAATTCATCCCAGTTATGATCTATTAATAATTCAAATAATTTATTTAATAATTTATTATCATATTTTTTAATTTCCATGTATATATATTATTACATTATTTTATATAAATAATAAAAAATTAAATTTGTAATTATATTAATTTTATGAATATGATAATTTCTAATTAAATATTTAGCATCGTTAAATGTACAAAAATTAATACTTCCAACTTCGTTTTTCTGATGTATTGAACCATTTAAAATTGGATCTTTATCAGTAATACATTCAGCAACATAATAAATATGTCTATATTCAACTCCATTTGTACCAGTCATGTTCTCTATTATTGGTTCAATATTTTCAATTAATTTAATATCATTTTTATTGTATCCAGTTTCTTCACAAAATTCACGAATTGCACATTCTTTTTCATTTTCATTTTTATTTTTTCTTCCTTTTGGGAATCCATATTCAGGAACAGAATATAATGGTTTAATATTATCAAGTAAATATTCTAATTTAATATCAATTAGTAATTCATTATTACATTTATTGAATAATTTTTTTGATAAAATATATTCAGTATTTAATTTATTACTTGACGGGATTTTACCCCACAAATCTTCCCATAATGCATCAAAATTATTTAAATTTTTTTTTATTTTTTCTATTTCACATGGTAACATTTGTTGAATTAAAAAAATAATATGATCAATATTAGATAAAATATATCTCCCCATAATAAATTCTATATATCCAAGGGAATGCTTTCTACTTATCAATAAAAACTTTATATTATCTAAATAAAAGGATAAGTTTTTAATATCATTTTTAGATTTAAGCTTAATATCTTTTATCTTGTTTATATTTATTTTATTAGAATGTGTTATTTTTTTATTAGAATTAAAAATTTTTATTAAAATTATACCCCAACTTGTTATTGGTTCAGGGCATTGTTTAAATTCATGTCCATATTTGTTACAATTATTACAAATTTTTTTTTTATTAAATGACATATATGATTATTATTAATATATTTTTATATTTTTATATAATATATAAAAATATAATTTTATATCTTTTTATTGTATATCAGCTACATTTATTGTTTTTAAATTATTATTATTTTCATTTAGAATATTTTCTTTAATTTCATCATTTTCAGCAACTCTATCTAATGTACCAATAACAAGAATCTTTGAATCAGTATTTACTAATTTTTTATTCAATATTGTACATATAATATATCTACCAGAATTAATAGGATCATCTACTTCTTTATTTTTATCATTAAGAGGAAGTAATACATTTTTAATATTATTAAATTTAAATTTTTGTTTATTTATATGTTTATTATTAATTATTATATGTATTGGACCATTTTTTGCAATAATCATATGTTTATTAATTCCATCTATTTTACAAACTATTTGAGAATTAACCATAGGATTACATAATTTTGCATGAAATTTTACATTGAAATATACTGAAGAACTAGGATCACCTAACTTAATTTCACCATCCTCCAATTTATCTTGAATACTATATATATCCATAATATATCCAAATTCTTTGAAACATTTATTTTTATACATTATACTCAAATTTTTTTTAATATTAGTTCTTAATTCATTATTTAGTTGATCAGGTTGTAAACTAACATTAGAATCTAAATATGTTGAAAAATATGGTGATATCATATAATATATTAAATATAAATATATTTTTATATATTTATATTAAATTATTAATTTTCAATTTTTTACTTAACTGTTATTAACAATTCTTTATCTTTCATTGTTATATCATATTTTTTAAATAAATTTTTATAATCTTTTAATGATTGTGAACATGTTATTTTTATTAAATACTCTAATTTATTTTTTTTAATATTTACATTCAACTTAAATTTTATATTGTTTTTAAGTTCTTCAACAATATAATCAACCCTATCTTCTAAATTATAAGGAAATTCATATTCAGGGTGATTCTTAGGTATCATTATATATGTAAATTTATTTTTATCTTTTGTTGTTGAATATTTTTCATTATATAACATCTTTTCTTTTATTTTTTCACATAATTTTAATCTTGTAGATATATTTTTAGTATTTATACCTAGTTTTTTTGCAATTTCTACCAAATATTCTTTATTTTTAGAAGTAGCGCATACTGCACCTTTCAATGACGGTATACCTGTGCCTCTCTTTTTCTCTAGAACTTTGTTTCTCTTTTCTCTAATTTTGAATATATCATTTTTATTATTTTTATCTATAATTCCAACATATTTAAATTCATTTCTATTATCATAATAATCCATAATACTTTCAAAATCATATGTTGTTTTAACTTCTATATTTTTAATATTACTTAATTTGGAATCTTTACTATATTGATCAAAATTAATATTTGAATTTTTAAGATAATTATATAAACTTAATTTATTCTTAATATTTTTATCAAATTTATTTCTATAATGCATTGGAACTTTTTCACTTTGATTAAATGATTGAAATATATAATATTTATTTCTATAAATTAAATAGCCATGTATATTATATTTATTAATTATAATATCTTTGAAATTATTAAAATCATTAGTTGTTGTTGGTATTAATTCATCTAAAGCTTTGAAAACAAAGAATTCATCAAATAATTCCTTTTTATTTTTATCATAATTATTTTTAATATATTTAATTATATCTGATAATTTGTAAATATTTTTAATAATATACATTTCTTTTATTAAAATTTTTATATTATCAATTTCATTTCTTGATAATTCTTGTGTAAATGTTGATAAATCTAAATCTTTAATTTTTATATTTTTATATAATTTTCTATTAGGATCATAATATTCTGAATTTAGTTTTTCTTCCTTACACTTGTAATAACATTTTGTATAATCACAAATTGTTGGACACATGTTTGGATTTTTATATGGCGTACAATCTTTGTATTTTTCTATTTCTTCTTTGAAAATATTATTATTTAAATTTAAAGGACAGTCAATCGCAACCTCTTTCATACTTCTTTCTATTTTTTTAATTAAAATATATTTTTGTTCAGCTTTTTTATACAATTCTTCCTCAGTTGATAATTTATCATCCAAAGATACAACATATTTATATACATTTACTTTTGGATAAACATTATTTTCATTCATTAATTGATAATGAGAACAATATCTGATAGCTCTACCAACAACTTGATCTACTTTACCTAAATTATAATAAACATCCAATATATGAACCTCTGAAACATTCTTTAAACTTATACCTTCATTCATAACTTTTGATCCTAAAACAAGTTTTATAAATTTACCTTCTTTATTTTCTAATTTATTAAATACATCATCTAATATTTTCTTTTTTTCTTCTTGTGTATCATCGATAACATCATCAGATTGTTTTCCAGTAATAGTTATAAATGTAGCTGGATAAAATTTATGAATAGGTGTTGAATTTTTTGGTTTTTTATATTCTGATGATGATTCTGAGATTTTAAAATTATTAATAGATGCTGTTATATCTTCAGAACTATATTCTTCATTTGATTCCATTTCACTTAAATCAGTATCTTGATTATCATCATCATCTTCATCTTCCATATCTATCGATTCAGAATCACCTCCCACTTGATTATCTTGTTTACATTCTGTATATGTTTTACCACAAAAATAACATCTTGTTGTTGGTTGAATATTATAATTTTTAATATCTTCTTGATATTCTAAATATCCATTTTGAATTAATATTTCTTGAAATATTTCAATACCAACTTTAACTAAATTTGAATATACAAATGCAGTTCGTGCACCTTTTTTTCCATAAACGAGTCTATTAATTTTTTTAAGAGCCTTGTAAAATTTTATAGAAAAATATTTTAAATAAGGACTTTTAAATATTTTTCCAGTAACTATTTTATTATTTACAACTTGTATAATATTATTTGATTCTTTATTTTCGAAAAAAGTTTTATTAATTAATTTATTTAATAAATTTGATTCAGATTTTAATTGATTTATTATAACATTCAAACCATTTCTTCCAAAATATCCAACTATATTCTTTCTATTTGTTGATAATCCAGGAAACACAAAATTAGCAACAGCTTCTGATTTTCTATCTAAAGCATCATCAAAGTGTTTCACTGCATAATTATACATTTTTTTTTGAAATTTCATCATTTTACACTTTACAACTTTTGTAAATAATAATCCTTTTGGAATAGTTCCTTTATCAATTCTCATCGCATAGGTTACTGGATCTGCTCCTCTTACATGTGATACATATCCTTTAGCCATTTTTTGAAAATAATCTAATCCTCCAGGTTTTAATGTCATTTGGTGATTTTTATCATTACTAAATATTTTATCTCTTAATATTGGACTATCTAATGGTCTTATAAAATTTAGTAATTCTATTATATCATCGCCTAAATTTTTCATTGGAGTTGCTGTTAATAAAACTACTCTTAGATTTACAGAATTTTTAATTATATATTTTAATGCATCACCATATGCATTTCCTGTTAGATTATGTGCTTCATCAATTATAATTATACTGTTATTTAAATTATAAATTCTATTAATAGCTATATCACGTTCAAATTCACCTTCTTCGTTTTTTCTGTATGTTGATTTAATTGTTAAATTATCATTATTTGTTTTATCTATTATTTTTTCCCCTAATACTCTTTTGTAGAAACTTTTATAAGATATTATATCATAATACTGTAAAGCATTTAATAATGCATTTTTATTTAATTTTTCTTTCTCTTCTTTAGATAAGTAAGATAAATTATCAGTATTTTCTTTATAAGTATTACCAGTACATTTTGTTAAATGATATTTCCACGATTCTTTAATTAATGGTCCAGATGTTAAAATATGTATTTTAGTATTATATTTTTTTACTTGTTCTTTAAATTTCTCTGCTATTGCAACGCCTACACATGTTTTACCACTCCCCAATCCATGAAATATTAACATTCCTTTGTAAGGAGTATTTGGGTTAATTATATTACTTAATAAAACTTGATGATTGTATAATGAGGAATGTAATTCACAAATATCTTTTCTGTAATTATATATATCTTCATACTTATCCAAATCAGGTCTTAAATTTGATTTATTATAATAATATTCCCGTTTCTTAAGTAATTTATATAATAAATTAGGATCATTCGGTTCAGGATATGAAAAACTTTTTGTTAATAACTCTTCAGTATTTATATCATTATATGACTTATCTATATTATCATCTTGATAATTTTCATTATTAGACAATGATAAATTATTTTCTGAATTATTCATTATATAATATATAATTATATATATTTTTAGTTATAATTTTTTAAAATTAAATTAATTTATTTAAGTTATCTACAATACTCTTTTATTTTTTCAATCTAATTATTCCTATAACTAGTATATCTTCTCCAAAAATTTTTAATTACAAATTTATTTATCTAGTTTTTCAATTTTCCAATTTTTTTTAATAAATAATAATTTTATTAGAGTACCTAATATTTAGTCGAAAAAAATTTATTATTTAGTATGATCAAATCAACTAAATTTTTATTTAATGATATAATATAATGAATAATCCATATTCATTAACTAAAAAAAAAAAATTAGCAGAAAAAATAATGAAAATTCAAAATAAAGATCAATTATTAAAAATAAAAAAAATAATATTTGATGAAAACCCATCATTATCAGTTGTTAAAAATAGTACAGGAATATTATTATATTTTCAAAATTTAAAAACATCTACTTATTATAAATTAGAAAATTATATTAGTAATAATACATTGAAAAAATGTATCAAAAAAATGAATAATATTGAAAGTATTGAAAATACAATATTTAGTGATTTAAATGTATCATCAAGTGAAAATATATCATCTATAAAACAGTCTGAATATAAATATTCAAATAAGGAAAAAAATATTATAAAAAGGAAAAATTATGAAGAAACTTTAAATAAAATAAATTCTTCTGATGATATAAAAAAGAATCAATCTAATATTTTTATTAAAAAAAGTTGATAAATAAAAATATAAATTATTTAAAATTAAAATAATAAATAATTAATATATGAATTCAAGTAGATTAACAATTAATGATATAATAACTTATATAAATTCAAATATTGATGAATTTCTAGAAAAAAAACCTGAAGTTTTAGATACAAATTCAGATACAGATGAGTCATTCTCTTTAAATATTTTAAATTTTAATGAAAAAGAAAAATTAACAAAAATAGGTAATAATTTGGATAATATATTATTATCTATAAATTCTACATTTTATAGATATGGTGTTCTAAAATATGTAAATACTTTTGATAAAAAGAATATATCCTTTTATTTTGCCATATTAAAATTTTTAAAACAAAATTTTAATTCAATATCACAAAAACAGCAAGAAGAATATGTTTTATCATTTATAACACAATTATCTTTAGATATTAAACAAAATAAATTTCAAGAATTTAATTATAAAAATTTAGGATGGACATGTAAATCTTTATTAGATGATATAAATTCTTTTGATATTAAAGCATCTGTTATTAGATATATTGCAGATTATTTATATGTGAATATATTTATTTTTCATGTTGAAAATGAAAAAATATACTATTCAGGTTCTTTACCTTGGGTAAAACATAAAAAAAATATATTTTTATTATGTCATAAAGACAATAATTTTGAACCAATTAATACAGATAAATATAATATTTTTGGTATAAATAGTGAATTAATAAATTTTATAATTAATAAATCATATCTTATAGATATATTATATTGTGATGATACAAATAAAGAATCCAAAACATTTAAAGAAGGTGACGAAAATATTGACTTGATATATAATAATTTAGATACTAATTCTGAAAGCGATGAAGCTATAAATAATTTTGAAGAAACTAATAATGAATCTGAAACTGATAACAATATAAAATATACTATTTCTGAAATAGAAGAGAATAATAAAAAATCTTATATAGAGAAATATAAAAAAATGTACGTGCCGCAAATTAGAGAAGAATTATTAAGGTTAAATATTAGTATAAAAATAAACAATAAATTAAAAACAAAAAAACAAATGTGTGAAGATTTAGAAAAATATTATAATACGCATGTATAATTTTAATAAAATTTTATAAATTTCTTTAATATGACGGAATATATTAATAAAAAAAATTATGTTATTTATGACAATGATTTAAAATATTCAGAGTCATTTGAAGATTTTAAAAAAAAAGAATTATATAATAAAGAAGATAAAGTTGTAAGTAATAAATTAGAATATAGAATTAAATTATGTAAAAATGAAAATTATGATCATATTGATTTATCAAATTTAGATAGTAATTTAATTAATAAATTTTTTATTACTGATTTTTATTTAAAAAATTGTCATAAAATTAAACATTTATTTATGTCAAATTCAAATATATATATAATTCCAAATTTATCTAAAATGATAAATTTAGAAACTATAGACTTGAGCCATAATAATATAGACGAAATACCTTTAAATTTTCCAAAATCAGTAACAGAATTAATATTAAGTAATAATTTTATAAAATCAATTGAGATAGATTTAAATAATTTAATTCGTTTAGATTGTTCAAATAATAAATTACGAAAAATAAATAATTTAAATAATATCGAAAAATTAGATATTTCTAATAATAATATTTATTCAATGGAAGATGAATATAAAAAATTAATTGAACTAAATTGTGAACATACCAAAATTATACAATTACCAAATTTACCCATAGTTGAAAAAATTAATTGTTCAAATACTAAAATATCTCATATTTTTGATTGTATGAAACTTAAAATATTAGTTTGTAATAATTGTAATTTGCATTTACTAGAAAGAATCCCTCTTCTTGAAACTTTAGAATGTATTAATACAAAATTACAAGATTTAAATTATTTTCCTAATTTAAAATTAATTTTATTAAATAAATTAGATATATCATTATCTAAAGAATATAAAATTACAAATGCATTAAAAAATAATAAAAATATTTTTGAAATAAAATTAAATTAAATTTATGTAAAAATTAATTAATATAATAAAATTTTGTTTTTAATTATATATTTATATATATATATATATATATATGGATAGAACTTTTGAAATTTTAGATTATTTTACAAGACTAAGTGCATATATTGAAGCTAATGGTATAAATGCACCAATTCCTAGATTATTATTAAATCCGTACGCACAACCACCACAACCAGGAATGCCTCAACCACCACAACCAGGAATGCCTCAACCACCACAACCAGGAATGCCTCAACCACCACAACCAGGAATGCCTCAACCACCACAACCAGGAATGCCAGGAATGCCAATACCACCTGCATTACTTTTACCTCTAATTATACCAGGACAACAAGGAGACCAAGAACAACAAGAACAACAAAGAGAACAACAAAGAGAACAACAAAGAGAACAACAAGAACAACAAAGAGAACAACAAAGAGAACAACAAGGAG